>ERZ827458.547-NODE-547-length-49891-cov-6.951682_pt1 | contig 49891 bp, 41 predicted proteins | sample MGYA00519706_ERZ827458 | MGnify/ENA primary metagenome ERZ827458 (study PRJEB31778, sample SAMEA3449309) | human gut metagenome | biome: human gut; feature: human-associated habitat; material: faeces | place: United Kingdom | collected 2010/2012 ...
GCGGCGTTTTTCTGTTATTCGATGCAGATGCGGTTGTTCTCGGGCAGCTTCTTCTGTCCGGCCTTCGGCACATCCAGCGTCAGGATACCGTTCTCAAACTTGGCGGACACCTCTTCGGGCTTCACATCCCCCACGTAGAAGCTCCGGCTCATGGAACCGGCGTAACGCTCCCGGCGGATGTAGCGACCCTTCTTGTCCTCCTCGTCCTTATCAAGACCCTTTGCGGCCTCAATGGTCAGGTAACCGTTGCTCAGGTCAATGCTGATCTCGTCTTTCTTAAAGCCGGGGAGATCAACTGCCAACTCGTAGCTGTTTTCCTTCTCACGGATATCGGTCTTCATCAGGTTCTTGGCGTGCTTGCCGTACAGGGGATTGTGTCCCTCGGATACGTTCATCATGCCAAAGGGATCGTTAAAGAAATCATCAAACAGGTTCTCTCCAAAAATGCTGGGCAACATAAGTCATTCCTCCATTCAAATCTTCTATGTTCCCTGCGGAGGGGCTTTCCTTTTTTTGCCTCTCTTTTTGGTACGCCTACACTATACCACAATTTTTAGCACTGTCAAGGTCTGAGTGCTAAAGTTCATAAAAAGATAAAAATGTGTTCACAGAATATCCGATTTCTCCGGCGACTGGCAGGAAACGGCGGGCACCCCTTGCCTCTCCCCTTGGGAGAGGTGGCTGAGCGAAGCGAAGACGGAGAGGGTACACATGGATGCAACGTCCTCTCAGCCACCTTCGGTGGCAGCTCTCCCGGAGGGAGAGCCAAGGGGCTGCATATGTTGGAACGAAAAATGGAGCGTATCTGTACTGATACGCTCCATTCACTGTTTTACGATCACCTGTCAAAAAGCTTCTCGCTTTTCCCGTTTTTCCTAGACCAGCGGCGCAAACAGCCGCAGAATACACTGCCACATCCGCAGAATCGCCCCGCTGCCGGTGCTGTAGCGCTGGGTGACCTCGCTGCATTGGGAGAACAAGGCGTCAAAATCCCGCGCCATGTCGCCGATCGCGTCACAGCCGTAGAGCAGAACGTCGTTCTCAAAGTGGTGATACAGGCTCCGGTAGTCAAAATTCGAGCTGCCTATGGAGGCAATTTCTCCGTCGCACAGGCACTGCTTGGCATGGCAGAAGCCCGGCGTATACTCGTAAATCCGCACACCCTGCCGGGCAAGGCCGGAATAATAGGAGCGGGTGATGGCGAATACCACCTTTTTGTCCGGAATCCCCGGCGTGATGATCCGCACATCCACCCCCCGCTTGGCCGCAAGACGCAGCGCCCGGCTCATTTCGTCGGTGATGATCAGGTACGGCGTGGTGATATACAGCGTCTTTTCCGCCTGGGCGATCAGATTCAGATAGACATTTTCCGCCGTGCGCTCCTCAGACAAGGGGTTATCGTTGAAGGGCTGCACAAAGCCTTCTGCTTCCGCCTTGTGGCAGATGTTGAGGTAGTGCGCAAAATTCTCATCTTCCTTGGTGGTTACATTCCACAGCTCGAAAAACGACGCCGTCAGACTCCGGACTGCCTCGCCCTCCAGCCGAAGGCCGGTGTCCTTCCACACCCCGTAGGGCTGGGCGCGGCCAAAATATTCGTCCGCCAGGTTGTAGCCGCCGGTGTAGCCCACCTTGCCGTCGATGACCGTGGTTTTCCGATGATCCCGGTGGTTCAAAAACAGATTGACCACCGGCACGGCGGGATTGAATACCCGACACCGGATGCCGTCCTCGCTCAGCCCTCTGGCAAAGCGCATGTTCACAAAGCCAAGGCTGCCGATATCGTCGTACATCAGCCGCACTTCGACCCCCTGACGCGCCTTGCGCACCAGAATTTCCCGGATTTCCTGAAAGGCCGAATTGTCCGCCACGATGAAATATTCCATGAAAATGAACTTTTCAGCCTTTTCCAGATCCGCTTTCATGGCTTCCAGGGTCTCGGCTCCGTCGCCAAAATAGCGGACGCGGGTATTTTCGTACACAGGCCAGTTTTCATAGGCGGAAAGATAGCGGAACTGGTTGGCAGCGGCGCGATTTTCCGATTCCAGCCGCGCCAGAACCGCCTCGTCCTGGGGAAGGCAGCCCTTTATTTTCTCCCGGAAACGGCGGATACGCTTCCCCGCCCTGCCCGGGTCTCCCAGAATGTCGAACAGCAGAAACAGGCTCAGTCCCATCACCGGAGCCGCCAGAATCAGCATGATCCAGGGCATCTTCATGGCCGTGGAGGTATGCCTGCCGTACAGGCGCAGCACCACCACGATGCTCAGCAGGCTGACACATGCGGATATCCATGCGGAGTGGGCATTCAGCTTCACCGCCAGCTCAATCAGCCAGACAACCTGAATGATAATGGTCAGACCAACGAACACAATCCTTGAGATGCTGTTGCGTTTGCGTTTATGCTCCCTGCTCATTCCGCACTCCCTTTTTCCTTCTCTTCGTTCTGCTCATCCAGCTCGTGCCAAAGCGCGTCTGCCCGCCGCTGGTTCTCCATCGCCACGTCGATGCCCTCGGTGCTGTCCTTGCTGAAAATAATCCGCAGCGTCAGAATGATCAGCCGGATATCCAATAGCGGCGAATAATTCTCAATATACATCATGTCCAGCCGCAGCTTGTCGTAGGCGCTGGTGTTGTACTTTCCGTAAATCTGGGCATAGCCCGTCAGGCCGCCCCGTACCTTCAGGCGGTAGCAGAATTCCGGAATTTCCTTGGAAATTTCCTCCGCCAGACATTTTCTCTCCGGCCGGGGGCCGACGATGCTCATGTCCCCCTTCAGGATGTTGATCAGCTGGGGCAGCTCGTCTAAGCGGGCGGCACGGATGACCTTGCCTACCTTCGTGATTCTGGGGTCGTCCTCCGAGGCCAGCACCGCGCCGGCGTATTTTTCCGCGTCCACGATCATGCTGCGGAACTTGAGAATCTCAAATTCCCTGCCGCCCCGGGTCAGGCGCTTCTGCTTATAGAACACCGGGCCGCCGTCCTCGATTTTGATGGCCGCCGCGATAATGAGCATGACCGGCGCGACGGGAATCATGGCAATGCCGCAAAGCACCAGATCCATGGCGCGTTTGATGATGCGCTGCACAGGGGTCAGGCCGGTGCCTTTGACCATCAGCAGCGGGGTATCGAACAGGGTATTGTTCTTCGCGCCCCGGAGCATGATGTCCGTGAGCTTGGGGGCGACGTAGGTGCGGATGCGGTAGCGGTAGCAGTATTTGAGAATATCGTTGCGGGTCTGGGCGGGAATGTCCGTGAGGATGACCGCGTCGTGCTTGCGGGTCTCCCGGCACACCGCTTCCAGCCCCTCGTCAATGTTCATCAGCTTGCTGACGTTATACTTATCCCGGCGGGAGTCCATCTTGATTTTCAGCCCGATGCCCCGCTTGTTGCCGTACACCAGCAGCATGTCATGGGGGGCATACAGCTTATAATACAGCTCCGTGTACACATAAATCAGCGCCACCGCCACGACAATCTCCGTCAGAAGCAGCAGAAGCATCGGCCCCACGGGAATCATGGCGTTGACAATCAGGCACAGCTGGAAATAGGTAAGAAAGTTCACCACAAACAGGGAAATGACCTGTCCGATGATCAGATCCAGCCGGTGAAGCTGCCCGAACAGCGTGCAGTCGGAGTTCAGAAACAGGACATACAGCAGCGCCGCATAGACGCCCATCAGCACGTATTTGCCCTTGTACGCAAAATGCCCGATTTCGTATCCCTTTCGGAACGCGCCGTAATACAGCAGGGTCATAACCACCACTTCCAGCAGCGTTTCCGCCGCCCGGACAAGTCCCTTGGTGTCCTCATATGCGCTGCGGCTCAGCTTTCTCATTGATAATACACGTCCTCTATGCAAAATATGACACGATTCCAGGAAAATATACTTTTCGCTATCATATCACACCCATCCAAAGAAAGCAACCCCGGAAACGAAACCGATCGTTCCCGGGACCCCCGCCTCAAATAATGAAAATTTTCTCTTTACAAATCCAACAGTTTCTGATACAATCATTCCTGTTCTGTGGCCCGGTGGTGCAGTCGGTTAGCACGCCAGCCTGTCACGCTGGAGGTCGACGGTTCGAGTCCGTTCCGGGTCGCCACAAAAAAGCACGCTTTTCAGCGTGCTTTTTTCTTTCTGCTTGGCTGTGGATATTCTTGGGCAATACCGCACAATTTGACAAGAAGACTCAGCCAGGATTTTTGTCCCAATTCAAAGTTTGGAAAATGGAGGAATCCTTCGTGTATTCCCATTTTCCAAACTGAAGAAGTGGGCAAAGGGACGGCTGAGGCTCGCAGGCACAATTGTGCGGTATTGCCCTTGAGAGGATGGATAGCCGAAAAGCGTTTTCTTCTTGCAAAAAGCAAATGTTTGTGCCATAATAACAAGAGTTTGGCCGCTGTTCCCGGAATTTATGGGAGATGGGCGGCAAGGGAAGCTGCAGTGAAATCAATCGGTTTCATTGGCATTTCCTTTATAAGAGAGGAGGAGGGATTTTCTTGATTTTCGGCAAGCATATCAACGTCTATTACCGTAAATATGCGCTGGCTCTGCTGACGGGGCTGCTGGCTCTGTTTACCGTGGACTATTTGAATCTGAAGGTGCCTGAAATTTATCAGCTGGTCATCAACGGGTTGAACCAGGGATACATTGTGGAAAACGGCGTGCAGGTGCCTTTTGATATGGCGTTCCTGCTGGACAGGATCTGTATGCCCATGGTCGGCATCATCCTGGTCATTGTCTTCGGCCGGTTCCTGTGGCGGGTAACGATCTTCGGCGCGGCGACCAGGGTGGAGACGGATCTGCGGGATAAGATGTTCCGCCACGCGGAGGATCTGAGCCGGGAGTATTACCAGGTGAACAAGGTGGGCAATCTGATGAGCCTGTTCACCAACGACCTGGACACCGTTCAGGAGTGCTACGGCTGGGGCTTCATGCAGTTCTTTGACCCCATCATTCTGTGCTCCCTGGCCATTACCAAGATGTGGCGCATGGATCACCTGCTCACCGTCCTGTCCCTGATCCCCATGGGTCTGCTGTTCGCCAGCGCCGCAGTGGTGGGCAGGAACATGACCAAAAAGTGGGACTACCGGCAGAAGTGCTTCTCCGATCTGTCTGACTTCGCTCAGGAGAGCTTTTCCGGCATTGCCGTCATCAAGGCTTTTGTGAAGGAAGCCAAGGAGCTGATGGCCTTTGAAAAGCTGAACCGGGACAGTGAGGACTCCAACATCGCCTTCACCAAGACCTCCGTACTGATGCGGATTTTGGTGACCACCTTCGTGGAGAGCGTCATCTGCGTGATTCTGGGCTACGGCGGCTATCTGGTCTATCAGGGGAAGTTCAATGCCGGTCAGCTTATGGAGTTCATCGGCTACTTCAACGCCGTGGTCTGGCCTATTATGGCAGTGGCCGATCTGATCGACATGACCTCCCGGGGGAAAGCGTCCCTGAAGCGGATCAGCGAGCTGCTGGATGCGCCCAGGAACGTCTTCGACCGCCCGGGCGTTCAGGAGCTGACGAACCCCAGGGGCGAGATCGAGTTCCGGGATCTGAGCTTTACCTACCCCGACGGTGAGAGCCCCGCGCTGGAGCATGTGTCCTTTACCATCCACCCCGGCGAGAGCATCGGTCTGGTGGGCAAGACCGGCTCCGGCAAGACCACTCTGGTAGACCTGATTCTGCGTACCTACAATGTAAGCGACGGGCAGCTGTTCCTGGACGACAGGGATGTGAACGACCTCTCCATCCGCTCCGTCCGCGACGCCTGCGCCTACGTGCCCCAGGACAACTTCCTGTTCTCGGACACCATTGAGAACAACATCGCCTTCGGCAAGTCCGAAACCGTCTCCGAGGAGATTCGCCGGGCAGCAAAGCTTGCGGATATTGACAGCAATATCTCCGAATTCCAGATGGGCTATCAGACCGTGCTGGGGGAACGGGGCGTTACCGTCTCCGGCGGCCAGAAGCAGCGTATCTCCATTGCCCGGGCGCTGATGAAGGACGCGCCCATTCTGATTCTGGACGATTCCGTATCCGCCGTGGATACCAAGACGGAAAAGGCCATTCTGGACAATCTGCGCGCCACCCGGGCGGGCAAGACCACCATTCTCATTGCCCACCGTATTTCCACCATCGAGCAGATGGACAAGGTACTGTTCATTGAGGGCGGCCGTCTTGCGGGCTTTGACACCCATGCACACCTGTATGCAGCTAACCCCGCCTACCGGAAAATGGTAGACCTGCAGCGGCTGGAGGAAGAAGGGGGTGCGGTCAATGCGTGAGTATCTTCCCCTTCTGATCGTCTGCGCCGTCATCGGTGTGTTTACGATTCTGTTTCTGGCGGCCTATGCCGTGCTGAAGCGGAAAACCAAAGCGGAGACCAGCGAACGGCACATGTCCGACAGCGAGATCATCAGAAGGCTGCTGCACTATGCCAAGCCCTACAAAAAGGACTTTGTTCTGGTATTTCTCATTATGCTGGTGTCCATTGCCTATGACGTGGTGTCCCCCCTGCTGGTGGCGGACATCCAGGGCACCATCAAGCAGAGCTTTGCGCTTTCCCGGCTCTATTCGCTGGTCGCCGTGTACGCGGGCATTCTGGCTGTGTCCATGGTCTGCACCTATTTTCAGGCCATGATCTTGCAGAAGACCGGCCAGAAAATCCTATCCCAGATCCGTCTGGACACCTTCACCCACATTGAACAGCTGTCCCACGCCCAGCTGAACCAGATTCCCGTGGGCAAGCTGGTGACGAGAGTCACCAACGATCCCAACTCCATCAGCTATCTGTTCACCAACATTCTGGTGACGCTGGCGAAGAACTCTCTGGTGATCATCGGCGTGCTGGCGGCCATGCTGATTCTGAACTACGCCCTGACGCTGATGGTGCTGTGCTTTGTGCCGTTCCTGGTGATCTTTACCATCATCTTCCAGAAGTTCTCCCGCCATGTCCACCGCACGGTCAACAACGCCCGGACGGATGTAAATACCTACCTGTCCGAGAACCTCTCCGGCATGAAGGTCACCCAGATCTTCAACCAGGAGCAGCGGAAAATGGACGAGTTCCTGGTTCGCAGCAAGCGTCTGGAGAAGACCAAGATGAACCGGATGTTCGTCTTCGGTATTTTCCGTCCCATGGTGTATATGCTGTTCGTCACCTCCAACCTGTTCCTCTTCTATATCGGCTGCAAGGGCTATATCAGAGACACCCAATTCCTGGGTCAGACCATTACCAGCGAGACGGTGGTCGCTTTCTATATGTATATTTCCCGGTTCTTTAACCCCATCCAGGCGCTGGCCGAGCAGTTTGATATGCTGGAGCAGTCCTTCGCCGCGGCGGAAAAGATCTTCACCATTCTGGATATGGTCCCCGAGGTGGTGGACGAGCCGGACGCCATCGAGCTGAAGGAAATCAAGGGCGAGATCGAGTTCAAAGACGTGTGGTTCGCCTACAATCCCGGCGAGTGGGTGCTGAGGGGCGTTTCCTTCCATGTGTATCCCAAGCAGACCGTGGCCTTTGTGGGAGCCACCGGCTCCGGAAAGTCCACCATTCTGAACCTGATCTGCCGGAACTATGACATCCAGAAGGGGCAGATTCTGATCGACGGCATCGATATCCGGCACATCAAAATCGCCTCTCTGCGCAGCCATTTCGGCCAGATGCTCCAGGATGTGTTCCTGTTCGCGGGAGACATCCGCAGCAACATCGTCCTGCGCTCCGACAATGTGACGGATGAGGACGTCTGGCAGGCCTGCCGGTACGTCAACGCCGACGGCTTCATCCAGAAGCTGGAGGGCGGCCTGGACGAGACCGTCCGGGAGCAGGGCAACAACTTCTCCGCCGGTCAGCGTCAGCTGCTGAGCTTCGCCCGGACAATTCTGCACAAGCCCTCTGTCATGATTCTGGACGAGGCCACCGCCAACATCGACACGGAGACGGAGGTTCTCATTCAGGACTCTCTGGAGAAGATGAAAAACATCGGCACCATGCTGATCGTAGCCCACCGCCTGAGCACCATCCAGCACGCGGACAACATTATCCTACTGTCCCACGGCGAGATCATGGAGCAGGGCACCCATCAGGAGCTACTCCACCGGAAGGGTCGCTACTACCAGCTCTATACCCTCCAGTTCCGCAAGCAGCAGCTCCAGGAGAGCTGACGGGACAAACGGGATAATACTATTTCTTAATAAAATGATGAAATCATTTTATTCTGCCGTGAAACGGCAGACCGCCTGGGCGGCGGTAATAAATGTATTGACTTCGTTTTTTAGCGGCAGTGGCCGCTGGCCGCAATCCTGCGGCCTAATAAAACGCTTTTAAGCGTTTTATTAAAAACTCGTATAACAGACACAGCCCGGACACGAGCGATCCCACCGCTCCGTGTCCGGGCTTCCATTTTGGCAGAAGGTGTCTGCACGAATGGGGCAAACCCTCTCGCTGCCGGCTCTCCCTAATCATCTACCGGGGCAGAAATGTGTAGTCCCCGGTCAGAATACTGTCCTCTTCTCCCCCTGCGAGGGTGCGTTCGTTGCGCTTGACCTGCATCAACACGGAATCTTCACTGCTGAATGCGAACGTAAGCCCTTCAAACCAATCCGTAATATCGTTGCCCTCCGCGTCCGTCACTGTACGGATTGTCAGCTCCTGGGCGGTGGGCGCATCCCAATCCGGGTACAAGGTGTAGACCACCTCATGGTATTCCGCGCTTCCGGAGCGGAACATACAGTGCAGGTAGAATTCATCGCTGAACTCGATCCAGTATCTGAGATTTCCGTCGATCACGCAGGCGTAGTCGTTATAATAGTCCCAGTTCTGATACCGGTTTTCCTGCACGGCGGCCGCTGTTTCCGGCGCTTTGGTATGGGTCTTCGACACGGATGCGCCGGTTTCCGGCGCCGTTTCCGCTGCGCCGCAGGCGGAAAGCATCAAACATCCTGTCAAAATAGCAAGAAATACGCGCAGTTTCATATTCATAACCTCCCGTTATTTCCGTTTCAGTTCCGTCCAGTCAAGCTTGGCCGCCGCATCCGGGTCGACCCCATTGCCCGACACGCCGATGGTATCCCCATAGCGGTTCTGATACACATGGTCGGCCGTCACATGAAATTCAACCGTCCCGCCGGAGGGCGTGGCGTAGGAATTGACGCCGCGGATGGCCTCGGAATACCCGGTACTCATCCGGCTCTGAGAAGCGCTGCGCTTTTCCCAGGAATCCATAATGCCCGCGGAGATCTCGTCGTTGTTCCGGGAAATCTGCCGGGATACCTCCATCTGCCGCTGCATGGTCTGCATCCGCATCTGCTGCGCCTGGGCGGCATACCCCTGCGCTTCCATCACCCGGGTCTGGAACATCTGCTCTACCAATGCGCTTTCCTGCTTCGTAAGCGCCGGATCCGGAGACAGCGTTCCCACAAAACGAAGGAAGATTTCCGTCGCTTCCGCTTCCTTTTCCACAGGGGTCACCATCAGGTACCGCCGCTTGCTGCCCCACTGGATAACGTCCACGCTTTTTCCGTACTGCTTCGCGTGACCCAGGGGAATCGCCGCCGGAGTCTGCGGCTGCTGAGGGCTTTGGACGGTCTCGCTTCTGCCCCGCAGCATCTGCCCCACCATGCCGCCCTGTTTCAGGAAATCCGTGAAATTTTTCGGCGTTCCCCAACCGGCACTGGCAAACGGATTGAAGAAGGAATTCTGAATCCCGGAAAAGGCATGATTGGCATCGTAGTATTCCACGCCCTGCCAATCCGCGCCTGCCAGAACCACCACATCCCGCTCTCCTAACCGGGCGGAAAATTTCATCAGGATCCCATCACAGACTACGTTCGCCACCTCAATGCGCACGTTGATATTGATGCAGTGGGATTGGAAAAAGGACAGAAGCTTCGCCTTTTCCGCCGGGAGATTTTTCCCGAACAGGCTGGGTAGCGACGCCCTGGCCACCGGCGTAACCGGCACCCCCAGTACCTGCTGGGCGTACTGCTGAAGATAGGCCTCCGGCTCCATAAAATCCCGGAACCCGGCCTTGATCACCCCCGGCACGGAAAATACCGCTCTTCTCTGCATGGGGTTCCGATAATCCTCGAAGGTTTCCCGGGAGGAGGACATCAGCACGGTGGAATGATCCGGGCTGACGGCGCGGACGGTGGCGGTAAAGGGAACGCTGTCGCATTGCCATTGGGAAACCAGCGTGCCTTCCAGCGTATAGTCCGGGGGAACCACGGCGCTGGCCAGCGTCACCCCGGTGTCCGACGCCGTGAATTGGCGAAGATCCGGATTTTTGGGTGCCGTCTCCCCTTCATAGGAAATGTGGAGCCTGCACCCGCAGTGGGGGCAGAATGTAAATGTCGTGTCGTAGTTCACGTCCAGCGGCGCACCGCAGGACGGACAGATATAGGCCTTGATTTTCACGGTTTTGCACTCCTTTTTCCGACGTTATCCCGGGAAGAATCAACAGGGTAAGATGGGATTATTTCTCGTACCCATCCGGGATGTCAAACCGGGATTCTTCTACATCCCCATCAAAAGCGGTTATTCTGATCTCCGTTTCCGTGGCACCGTCCAGCGTTATGATATACGCAAGCGCACCGTCATCCTTGTACGCAAATTTTACCGTGCTGCCATCATTTACCGCTTCCTCGGTCTCGTATTTCACGCCATCGATCGTTACGGTACCCTTTTGATACGCAACATCCGCCTGCCCCAGGGACAGTATGTTGTCGACACTTGAGAAAATCGTCTCCAGGAAGCCTTGAACTTCATCCGTTATTTCCATTTGCTCTGATACCTGATGAACCGGGTCAAGAACCGTCAGCGTGTTATCCTTGACAATGTAAACAAACCGGTCTCCCCCGACCGTAACGTCAAGAGACAGGTTATCCCCGAGCTGATACAGCTCCACCAGGGTATCCATACCGTCATTCTCCATGGACAAGCCCAGATGCACCCCGGTTTCCTTACTGTATTTGGAAAACAACGCCTGTGTTCTGGATATACCTTCGGACGTGCTTCCGCAGGCCGCAAGGCACAGCGCCAGCAACAGCGCCATTAAAATTGTCAAATACCTTCTTTTCACAAATAAACCTCCGTATTCTCCATTTTTCTTCCTGATCCGTCAGACTCGTACTCTTGATTTTTGGGGCGAAGCGCCCACCAATACCGTTTCATTTTCCAGATATTGGGATATTCGGTCTGCAACGGCTGTGACCGCCCGCTGGACTCCGTCCTCGGACAGGCCTGTACATGGGTGCACCATTGTAACCAGCATCTGCGTTCCCTCCGCCTGTTCGCTTACGGAAATCGAAAACACGCTTTTGTTTCCGTAAACCGGTATTTCGGAAAGGATCGTTGAGGCGTCCGTTTTTTCATAGGGAGCGCAAAGCTGTTCCAGAACCTCATATATGGCAACGATGACGTACTGCCGGACATATGGGAGCGACCTTCGTGCGGTGTTCATGCTCTGGCCTCCTTTTCCGATGGGCTTAAGCTTTCTGACTCTCTGCCAGTCGGTGCAGAGTCCCGTAACCGACCGTCTCGTAGCACACGCCGTCCTTCAGCAGATTCCCCATCTCAAAGGACAGCGTCCAGACGCTTCCGTCCTGAAATGTAAATAGGAAGGTTTCTCCCGCGTCCATCCCGCGAATGTCCGTCTTTTCGCCGATCTGAAGCTGCCGCAGCGCTTCCATGCACGCGGTCAGCGTCTGGGCATCCGTAATTTCCCGCTCACTGCGCGCTTCTCCGTCCCGGATATACCGCAGTTTTACAGGTGCGCCAATATAAGCGGCCGTATCCGCCGGCGAAAGGGGCGGAAGCACGATCTCAGCTTCTGAAATATCGTCGCGTCCTCTGCCGGAAGCGTCCACCGTGTACCAGCAGGAGGTCGCCGTATGCCAGGAATCCCCTCCTTCATCTTTAACGATCTCATAGAGATGGATCGTATACGTGCCGTCTTCATTTTCCGTGCAGTCCGCTTCCGGGGCAAAAAAGCCGCTTTGCGCCTCATAATATGCCCTCGCCATGGCTACCAGCTCCCCGCTTTCATAGGAAGCCTGAGCCGGCGCATCCCCGGCGCTTGCCTCTTCGGAAATCGGTCTGCCGCACGAAGCGAATGCAGCGCAGCACAGGATACAGGCGGAAAAAGCCGCCATGGTCTGCTTAACCAACATTTTCCCTTTCATGGATACCCTCCTACTTTCGTTGTCGCTATCGGTTTTATACGAGTTTTTAATAAAACGCTTAAAAGCGTTTTATCTGGCCGCAGGATTGCGGCCAGCGGCCACTGCCGCTAAAAAACGAAGTCAATACATTTCTTACCGCCGCCCAGGCGGTCTGCCGTGAAACGGCTTAAATAAAATGATGAAATCATTTTATGAAGAAATAGTATTATTGTAGGTCACGCGCGCGGAAAAGTATATAAGGGAACCCCGCCAATCTTCCAAAATGGCGTGGCGGAGTTCCGCCATCTCCGAAATTGGGGGCAAACGCAGGGTGCCACCCCTTGGCTCTCCCTCTGGGAGAGCTGTCACCGCAGGTGACTGAGAGGGCTTTATTTCCCTCTCCGTCTTCGCTTCGCTCAGCCACCTCTCCCAAGGGGAGAGGCAAGGGGTGCTTGCATCAAATGATACAAAAACAGGCACAGCAGATAATCTTGCTGTGCCTGTTGACTGTCTCATGCGCCGCCCTCCTTTTACGGAAGGCGGCGTTTGTCGAAAATCATTTATTGTAAAGCTTCAGAAGCCCTATGCGGGATCTTACGCCTGTTTTTTCATAGATGGCGGAGATATACCGCTCCAGCGTCCGCCTGGAAATATACAGGCTTTCCGCGATTGCCTGTATACTGTCCTCCGTGTTGACCAGGCGGTCAAATACCTCGGTCTCTCTTTCCGTGAAGGAAAAGACCTCCGCAAAATTTCGCAGCTTCTCTTTTTCGTCCCTCTCTTCGGTCGCGGCAGAAACAAGCTGCTCGAAAAAGGTTTTCTTCCGGAAGGTGTAAACGGCCGCCACCACGCTGACCGCCGCAAACAGCACCAGCACAAGGACGATGACGGCAAGCGTGCTGTCAGAGGACATCAGACCCAGAACCGGCTTGGCAATCACCGCGGCGGTGATGTTATTGACCGCCCGTCCCATTCCTGCCCACAGTTCCGGCATCTTCCTATGGCGGGAGATCTCCATAGAGCCGCTGGTGAAAAACACGGCAAAAAATCCCGCCGACAGATAGAACACGACCAGCCCCACCAAAAACGAACCGGAGAATTCCAGCACGGCAATGCAGATCGTGGACAGCACCATCACGCAATACATGATGAATCCCGTGTATTTTCGGTTGTTCAGGTCAAACACGAAGCCCGCCGCCACTCCGCTGAGCGCCAGCAGAATCCTCGGCCATTGCCCGATGTCCATTTCCCCACGGGAGTGCGCCAGCGTCACCACATTGTCAAGGGTACTGAAAATGCAGGTCATCAGCGCCACAAGCAGAACAAACAGTCCGCCGACGACAGGCCCCATTTTCTCCTCTTTTCCGCCGCTCTGTTTCTCTTTGGCAGGAGGATCGGCCGGGGTTTCCCTGCGCTCGCAGGAATCCCGGCGGCATTTCATCAGCAAAGCGATGAGGATCAGCAAGCACACGGACAGCATGGCGGCCTCTGCAATCCCGGAACGGATGAGATTGTTGTTCACAAACTGGAGGAGAACCCCTGCTCCATAGGAAACGCCCACCGTCCTGGCCAGATACCTGTCTGTTTTCATCATTCGCACAGAGGCATAAAAGACGGCACTGCCAACCCCTCCGAGAAGCAAAAACAAAACAAGTCCTGCCGCGAAAATGCCTGCATAAGCCGTTCCGCTGCAAATGAAACCCATGCACAAAACGGACAGGAGACCGCCAAAGACGGCGCATACCGCTTTCAGCCGGTCTTTCCGGAATCGGCCAGACAGCGGGTACAGCACAAAGCCGGCCGCACTGATTCCCAGGGCATAATTCTGCGCCAACACCGTCTTGTCTTCCGATACGACGCCGGAAAGCACATTCACAAACAGATATTCCGCGCCCAAAAACAGGAAGGTAAACATCCCCATCAGAGCAGCCGCATACAGATAAGGGCTTATGGTTTTTTTATGAAAGTCCGCGCCCCGTATGATCCTGGCCACGATCATCCCCACTTCAAAAGCCCCCTTTATCCGCCGTCACATCATCAGGCATACAGCCCAATGCACCGCAAATCCTGCCGGCAAAACAGAAAATATAATCCGATATTTTGTTTCACTATAGCACAAAATCCTCGGATATTCAAGCGGGATAGGAAGTGTCCTCTTTATTTCCGGAGCCATAAACGCCTTTACAGCAATCGTATCGGTTATATACAAACGGGCAAGCTTCAACCAAGGTTGAGGCTTGCCCGTTTGTTATCGGTGTCACTGCCCGTCCTCCGCCCGCTGCACTTCCTCCGTCATGATGACGGCGGCAACGGAATTCATGCCTACGTGGCAGGCGATGCTGCATGGCAGGTTGGCATAGCTCACCTTGGCAAAGGGGAACTCCGCCTGCACCTGCTGACGCCAGGACTCCGCCAGCGCCTCGTTTTCCAGCGTTCCGGCGGTTTCGATCAGGAGGCGGGACTCCGGAACATCCTTGAAGCGCTCTGCCCGATCCTGGTGAAGGGCATCGATCATCTTGCTCTCGGCAAGCTTCATGCCCCGCACCTTGGCGAAGGCGTCCAGCTTGTCTCCCTGAATGGTCAGCACCGGCTTGAGGTTCAGCACCGTGGCCAGCGTCGCCGCGGCGGGGGTGACACGGCCGCCCTTTTTCAGGTACTCCATGGAGTCCACGGTGATGTAGATGCTGGCGTCATAGGCGTGCTTTTCCAGAAATTCCCTGATCTGTCCGGCGTCGTACCCCTGCTTCGCCAGACGAAGGGCGCTGATCACCGATTCTCTCTGGGTCACGGAGATCCGGTGGTTGTCCACCACCTGCACCTTGCCGTCATAGTCCCGGGCAAACAGGGCGGCGCTCTGACAGGAGCCGCTCAGGCCGCTGGACATGGGGATATAGACGATCTCATCATAGCCCTTTGCCAGAATCCCGTCCCACAGCTCCATGAGCTGCCCCGGCGACGGCTGGGAGGTGGAGACCTCCCGGTGCTGCCGCATGGCGTCATACAGCTGCTCCGACGTGATGTCTAGCCCCTCGTAGTGGATGGTTTCCTCCAGATTGACGGGCATGGCCAGGACGAAAACGCCCAGCTTTTCCCCCTCTGAGGCGGTAATTCCGCTGTTGGTATCCGTTGCGATTGCGATTTTCATAGTGCGATAGTACCTTTCTTCCTGCGTTGGGGAAGTCATCAGCCGTTGAGAATCTTCATGAATTCCTCGCCGGTGATGGTTTCCTTTTCGTACAGGTAGCTTGCCAGCTCATCCAGCTTCTGCCTGTTTTCCGTGAGAATGTTTTTCGCCTTTTCGTGCTGCTGCTTTACAAGCGCAACCACCTGCCGGTCAACCTGCGCCTGGGTCTCTGCGGAACAGGCCAGGGACGCGTCTCCCCCCAGATACTGGTTGGTAACGGTCTCCAGCGCCACCATGTCAAAGTCCTCGCTCATGCCGTAGCGGGTAATCATGGCCCGGGCCATTTTGGTAGCCTGCTCAATGTCGTTGGAGGCGCCGGTGGAAATGGTGCCGAACTTGACCTCCTCCGCCGCGCGGCCGCCGGTATACGTAGCGATCTGATCCAGAAGCTCTTCCCGGGTCATCAGGTAGTGATTCCCCTGCTCCACCTGCATGGTATAGCCCAGCGCGCCGGAGGTGCGGGGGATAATGGTAATCTTCTGCACCGGAGCAGAGTGGCTCTGCATGGCCGCGACCAGCGCGTGGCCGATTTCGTGGTAGGAAACCGTCCACTTTTCCTTGTCGGTGAGAATGGCGTTCTTCTTCTGATAGCCCGCGATGACCACCTCGATGGACTCTTCCATGTCCGCCTCGGTGGCGAATTTCCGTCCGTCCCGGACGGCGCGCAGCGCCGCTTCGTTGACGATATTGGCAAGCTCCGCGCCGGACGCGCCGGAGGCCATCCGGGCGATCTGCTTGAAGTCCACGTCGTCGGCAATTTTGATTTTCTTCGCATGTACCCGCAGAATCGCTTCCCGCCCCTGAAGGTCGGGCAGCTCCACCGGTACCCGGCGGTCAAACCGGCCGGGACGGGTCAGGGCGGGGTCGAGGGATTCGGGGCGGTTGGTGGCGGCGAGAATGATAACGCCGGAATTTCCTTCAAAGCCGTCCATTTCGGTGAGCAGCTGGTTCAGCGTCTGCTCCCGCTCGTCGTTGCCGCCCATGGCGCCCGCGTTCCGCTTCTGGCCGATGGCGTCGATCTCGTCGATGAATACAATGCAGGGCGCTTTTTCCTTGGCCTGCCGGAACAGGTCGCGCACCTTGCTCGCGCCCATGCCCACAAACATTTCCACAAATTCGGAGCCGCTGATGGAGAAGAACGGGACGTTCGCCTCACCGGCGACGGCCTTTGCCAGCATGGTCTTGCCGGTACCCGGAGGGCCTACCAGCAGAACGCCCTTGGGCATGGAGGCGCCGATCTGACGGTACTTGTCCGGATTATGGAGGTAATCCACGATCTCCTGCAGGCTTTCCTCCGCCTCGTCCACGCCTTCCACGTCGTCAAATTTGATGCCGTCGGAGGACTGGACATACACCCGGGCGCTGGAATTGCCGCCGTTGAACATCAGGGAATTCGGGCCGCCGGCTCTGTCCATCAGCTTTTTGGACATGAACTGCCCCAGAGCGACGAACAGCACAACGGGCAGCACCCAGGTCAGCAGGATGTTTAAGAGCGGGGAGGTTTCCTCCACGATTTCTCCGCCGAACTGCGCACCGGAATCGTGGAGCCGGTTCACCAGATCAGGGTCATTCATCAGGCCGGTTTTGTAAATCTTGCCGTCCTTGCCCTCAAAGAGGATCTGGTTGTCCTCCACCTTTACCTGATCGATTTCCTTATTTTCCGTCATGGTGATGAAGGTGCCGTAGTCCACCTCGATGATCTGCTGCTCCGCAATCCAGGGAACCAGCAGGAAGTTGACCAGCACCAGAGCGACCATAACCAGGGTATAGTAGAAAATCAGGGGTTTCTTTGGCCGTTTGACTTCATTCATATCCGTGTTTCCTCCTTTTGCCGCCGACCCGGATACCGTCGGCAGATGTAATTTTTTCTGATTTCAGGCACTCAGGCCGTTTCCTCCCGCTTGGGAAGCTCCACGGTAAAGGCCGTCGAACCGCTGCCGCTTTCCACCGTGGCGGTGCCGCCGTGGAGCTGCACCACCTGCTTCACCACGGCAAGGCCGATGCCGTTGCCCTCCGAGGAATGGGACTCGTCCGCCTGGTAGAATTTTCCCCAGATTTTGCTGACCTTGTCCTTGGGGATGTCGGGGCCGTAGTTGGTGACGGTGACCGCCAGCGTCTCCGCCCCCTCCGAAATCCGCACGCCGATCTCCCCATAGTTGGGGGAATACTTGATGGCGTTGTCCAGCAGATTGATCCATACCTGCTTCAGCAGTTCTTCGTTGGCGCAGATGGTATATTCCGGAAATTCCAGGTCTAAGTCCAGCTCCTTGCGGCTCCACTTTTCCTCCAGCAGCAGCACGCAGGCGCGAATCTGTTCCGATAAATTGAAGGTGGTCAAATCCGTTAAAATCGTCTGGTTTTCCACCTTTGTCAGGTTCATTACGTTGGCGGCCATGGCCGCCAGACGGAGAGATTCCTCCTCGATGATGGCCAGGTATTCCTCCTTCTGCGCGTCGGTGAGATTGCCCCGACGCAGGAGCTTGGCAAACCCGGCGATGGAGACGATGGGGGTTTTGAATTCGTGGGAAAAATTGTTGATAAAGTCGCTTCGCAGCATCTGGGTGTTTTCCAGCTCCTCCGCCATGGCGTTGAAGCTCTCCGACAGCTCCCGAAAAACGGGGTTGTCCCCTATGGCCTTACCGTAATGCATTCTGGCCGTGAAATCCCCCGCCGCCAGCCGGTTGATGTTGTTGATCAGCCGGTTAAAGGGGCGCAGCGGAATCTTTACGGTGCCGATGGCAACCAGGCTCCCCACCAGAACGCTGATCAGGAGCATCACAATCAGCATGGCAAACCCCGAATTTCTGGGAATTTCCAGGATATCCAGCACTCCCAGCTTGGTCAGCAGGAAGGACAGCGCCGCCGTAATGAGAACCGCCGCCAGCTGAATGAGGAAAAACGCGCCGGAATAGAGCAGTGTCAGCGACCAGCGGTGCTTCCCCGGCTTTTTGCTCATACCATCTTCACCGCCTTATAGCCCAGTCCCCGGACGGACTCGATGGTAAATTCCGGCCAATCCTGAAAGCGCTTGCGCAGACGGCCTACGTGTACCGTCACGGTCTCCCAGCCGGTGTTGGAATCCGCGCCCCAGATCTCGTCCATAAGCTGAATGCGGGTGAAGATTTTGCCGGGGTAGGACAGGAGCTTGTACAGAAGCAGAAATTCCTTCTGGGGAAGCTCCTGGGTCTCCCCTTTCCGGCTCACCGTCAGGCAGTCATAGTCCAGCACCACGTCTCCTACCACGATCCGGCGTTCGCTGGCGATTTTTGCCCGGCGCAGCAGCGCCTTGATCCGCCAGAGCATTTCCTCTTCGTCGATGGGCTTGGTCATATAGTCGTCGGTGCCGACTAAGAAGCCGTGCTTCTTGTCGGAGGGAAGCTCCTTGGCGGAAACCATCAAAACGGGCAGGTTGTTGTTCGTCTCCCGCAGGGTTCTGGTAAACTCATAGCCGTCCATTTTGGGCATCATGATGTCCAGCACCACCAGATCGACGTACTCCGAGTCCATCAGCGTCAGGGCGTCCTCCCCGTTTTCGGCGGTGAGGACCTTGTAGCCGTCCGCTTCCAGTACCGCCTGCAAAAGTCTCCGGGTGTTTCGGTCATCGTCCACGACCATGATCTGAAACATGCCTTTTCCTCCCCTCCCATATATTATGTCACCGAATGCCGCATCTTCCGGCGGACAGCCCAATAACTCTTGCCGTAGGCGATTTCCTCCGCCAGCAGGCAGACAGGCAGCGCCACGAAGAAGTCCACGGCGGAATGCTGCTTGATAAACATGGTGGCCAGGCAGATAAGCGCTACGGACACGAGAATAAACGCCTTGAACCACTTACGCACGTTCTTTTCCTTCAGCCACGCCGACGCGATACCCATGGAATAGGCCACATGAAGCGACGGACACACGCCGGTGGGCGTATCCTGCCGGTACAGCAATCCAATACACGCCGTGAGGAAATTTTCTCTGGGGAACACCTCGGGGCGCATATCCTGCCGGTTGGGATAGATGATGTAGATCGCCATGGCCACCACCTGGGTGACGATGATAAAAATCTGGAATTGCTTGAAGCCCTCCACGTGATACAGCATCAGGTACAGCAGCGTAAACACGATCAGGAAATACCAGAATACATAGGGAATGAGAAACCACTCGCAGAAGGGAATCCAATCATCAATCCGGCAGTGGATCACATGGCAGCTTTCCGCGGGAATCAGATTCTCTGTCAGAAAATACATAATAAAGTACCAGATCCAGCCGCCCAGAAGCTTTAAGTGGGCAAACTGCGGGTCGTTGAGCCTGGACAGCCGAAAGGTGCGGTAGTCAATTTCCGGTTTTCTCATAAACAGCCTCCTGAGGAACATTGCAAGGATATTGCTTCTTGGGCATGTTGGGGTAAGGCACGACGATGTGCTTTGGCAGTGCCTGCGCCATCTGTGTGACCTGCTCCATTAAGTATTCGCATATGCGCCTGCGCTCTTCTTCCAGGGGCGCGTCGGGCTGAAAGCGGATGGGCTTGCCCAGATACATGGTTTTCAGGCTGGGCGCCAGATACTGCGGCACAAAGGCAAGCGCTTTCCCTGTGCGCTTGTAGTAGAGCTTCGCCACGTCGATGAACCTGTCCTGGAACTCGCAGATAATATTGTTTCGCGGCACGTGATGCTCTGGGAAGATGACCACGCTTGCCCCCTCCTGGAGCGCCGCCACCGTCTTCTTAAAGGTGGAAAGAATTCTGGTGTCATGATACACGCCGATGGTATTGGCATTGGTGAAAACCAGCTGGGACAATGGCGCGATGATGTGAGACAGCAGCTTATAAAACCAGCGGACGGCCTTGGGCTTTTCCGACCAGAAATCCTGATAGGCGTAGGCAGGCACTTCCTTCTTGTCCATCATCTCACCGGCGCACCAGATATAATGCTCGCCGGGGGTATACAGCTCACAGGCAATGGGGCCGTTCATCTGGCTGTGGTTGCCCACGTACACCACCGGCTCCGGCGGAAGGTTCTCCTCCCCCACGACCCTGATTTTGGGATAAACCGCCCGCACGGCGGCCTTGATCAACCGGTACAGCGGAGAAATTTTCCGTTCTCCCATCTGCTCACTCCTTTTTCAGGAATTTCCTACAAATGTTTTGCCAAGAATATCGCAGGAATCTAAACCGAAAATAAACAAAGTTTCGTTTCAGTTTAGATTCGCATGGTATACGGTGTTATAATTATCGTCGAAAGGACGGAAACTTTCAAGGGGCAAAACCGCATAAATTGTCGCGGCAGCACGGAAAAGATTTTGCTCCACCAAATTTTTAGAGAGAGTGTGTACTTATGGCAAAAAAATTCGGAGACAGAAAAGACGGCGCCAAGCTTAGAAACATCCACGCCATGCATCTGGTCATGCCCCTGATGTATCCAAACCGCTGTGACAACGAGGCGTTCATCAGCGAGCGGATCGACCTGACCAATATTCTGGCCTATCTGGACGAGAAAAACGCCTCCAACCCGGACTACAAATACAATTTCTTTCAGGTGATGGTCACCACCATGCTGAAGGTCATCACCCTGCGGCCGAAAATGAACCGCTTTATCGCCAACAAGACCATGTACCAGCGCAACGAGGTCTCCGCGGCCTTCACCGTGAAAAAGGAATTTGCCGACGATGGCAGCGAGGCGCTGGCGTACATCCACTCCAAGGGCAGCGACACCATCGACACCATTCATGACGAAATTTTCCGTCAGATTTCCATCTGCCGCAGTGACGACGAGGTGGATAAGGGCACCCAAAGCCTGAACGCGGTGCAGAGCCTGCCGGGTTTCCTCGTGCAGGCGGTGGGCGGCATCGCCCGGTTCCTGGATCGCCACGGCTGGATGCCCCAGAGTGTTATCGCGGGCGACCCCTACTATTCCTCCGTGGTGCTGACCAATCTGGGTTCCATCAAACTCCACGCGGGCTATCACCACCTGACCAACTGGGGTACCACGTCGGTGTTCTGCGCCATCGGCGAGATCAAGAAGCGCCCCTTCTTCAACGATGACGGCACCTTTGAAATGAAGCCCAGCATCGATCTGGGTCTGACCATCGACGAGCGCATTGCCGACGGCTATTATTACGCCAAAACCGTCCGTCTGTTGCGAACGCTGCTGGAAAATCCCCAGCTGCTGGACAAGCCGTTACAGGAAGAGGTAGATTACTGATGGAGACGATCACCGCAAAGACCCCTTGGGCTGGCTCCATGGGCAGCACGCCCATGCACCTTGACTATTTTGAAGGCTCCATGTTTGAGGCCGTGGAGGCCATTGCCGAAAAGTACCCCAATTATGTTGCCTTTGACTTCATGGGCAAGCCCACCACCTACAAAAAGCTGGTGCAGGAGGTGGAAACCTGTGCCAAAGCGCTGAAAACCATCGGCGTCCGGGAGGGCGACAAGGTCACCATCGCCATGCCCAACTGCCCCCAGGCCATTTATCTGTTCTACGCCATCAACCTGGTGGGCGGTATCGCCAACATGGTGCATCCTCTGTCCGCCGAGAAGGAGATCGAGTTCTATCTCAACGAATCCGAAAGCGTCACCGCCATTACTCTCGATCAGTTCTACAACAAGTTCGAGTCCGTCCGCAAGAACACCAAGGTGGTCAACATCATCATTGCCAGCATCAAGGACGCCCTGGCGCAGCCCATTAAGGCGGGCTACATGCTCACCCAGGGGCGGAAGATTGAGAAGATTCCCGAGGACGCCCCGGTCATCCGGTGGAAGGAATTCAAGCGTCTGAGCCGCTGCTGCTTCTATGACTACAAGATCAGCCGCACCGCCGACGACCCCGCCGTCATTCTCTACTCCGGCGGCACCACCGGCACCACCAAGGGCATCGTCCTGACCAACAAGAATTTTAACGCGCTGGGGCAGCAGGTCATCGCCGCCAACCCCATGTTCCGTCCCGGGGACAAGATGCTGGCCGCCATGCCCATCTTCCACGGCTTCGGTCTGGGCGTGTGCATCCACACCATGCTGACCCAGGGCGGCCGGTGCATTCTGGTTCCCCGGTTCACCCCCAAGAGCTACGCAAAAGACCTGGTCAAGCAGCGCTGCAACTTTATTGCGGGCGTTCCCACCCTGTATGAGGCGCTGCTCCGTCTGCCGGATATGGAGGGCGCTGACCTCAGCTGCCTGAAGGGCGTTTTCTCCGGCGGCGACTCTCTGTCCATTGAGCTGAAAAAGAAGCTGGACAAATTCCTGTACGACCACAAAGCCTCCATTCAGGTGCGGGAGGGCTACGGCACCACCGAAACCGTCACCGCCTGCTGCCTGACCCCCAGCCACATGCACAAGGAGGGCAGCATCGGTCTTCCCTTCCCCGATACCTACATTAAAATCGTCAAGCCCGGCACCGAGGAGGAGCTTCCCTACGGCGAGGAGGGCGAGATCCTTCTGGCAGGTCCCACGGTGATGAAGGAATACATGCACCATCCGGAGGAAACCGCGAAAACCTTGCAGCACCACGCCGACGGCCTGACCTGGGTCTGCACCGGCGACCTTGGCACCATGGACAGCGAGGGCTTCGTGTATTTCCGGGGCAGAGCCAAGCGGATGATCGTCACCTCCGGCTACAATGTCTACCCCGCCCAGATCGAGAACATTCTGGACGCCCACGAATTCGTGCAGATGAGCTGCGTCATCGGCGTGCCGGATTCCTACAAAATGCAGAAGGTCAAGGCCTTCGTCAAGCTGGTTCCCGGCGTGGAAAAGAACGACGAGACCAAGCACGCCATTATGGAGTATTGCCGGAAGTACGTTGCCAAATACGCCATGCCCTACGACATCGAGTTCCGGGACGAGCTGCCCAAGACGCTGGTCGGCAAGGTAGCCTACCGGGTTCTGGAGGAGGAAGAACTGAAAAAGCTCCAGGAAGCTGCCTCTGTCAAGTAAAATTACATCCCCTGCGGCAGGTCAAAATGCCGCAGGGGATGATTTTTATACGAGTTTTTAATAAAACGCTTAAAAGCGCTTTATTAGGCCGCAGGATTGCGGCCACTGCCGCTAAAAAACGAAGTCAATACATTTCTTACCGCCGCCCAGGCGGTCTGCCGTGAAACGGCTTAAATAAAATGATGAAATCATTTTATTAAGAAATAGCATTATTTTCGTCTGACCAGCTCGAGAACCTCTCTCATTTTTCCGCAGATGGCGCTGTAGTTCTCCCGGCGGTGGGGTCTTAGGCAGGCGGAGCAATCCTTGATGCCGCTTTCCGTATACCGGAATGCGCCGCCGCATTTGTCCCCCAGGCAGTACAGCGGACAGTAGCAGAACAGACAGCTGAAGGTCTCCGGGTCAGCGCCCTGATGGCAGGGAAAATATTCGCATTCCCGGTTCTGGAAGAAATCGTAGTGAGTCTGGCGTCCCAGGTCGATCCAATAGCGCTGTTCCACCACGCCGTCCACCTCAATCTCATTTTCCAGAACGCCGCCGTTGCGCCGGATGCTCCTGGCCGAGCCGATGTTGTCCTTGTCACAGACCATCAGCACCCGTTCGATCCCCAGCTTTTTGCATTCCTCCAGCGCAAGAGCAATCATGCGGGTGGCGACGCCCCTGTGCCGCTGGGAGGGCAGCACGCCGTCGCCGATGTGGCCGCCGTCCAACAGCAGCCTGTCATTCAGGCGGTGGCGGATATTCACCGCGCCAACGAAAATATCCTGCTCCGTATCCAGACAGAAGAAGGTGGAGTCCGGCACAAGCTCCTCCGTCTCCTCCTGCACGTCCAGATTGGCAAGATAATTGTCAAAATCCCGGTAGTCCAGCCGCCGGATGGCATAGGGGATAATTTTCTCCCCCGTCGCGTACCACTGGGACATCATGTCGTTCAGGTGCCGCCGGTACTTTGGTTCCAATTTTACAAGCTTTAACGTCATTTTTCTTCCTCCACTCTTTTCAACGCAGGAAATCTATGGTATAATTCTTCCAAATTCCGTCCATGGGAACACGGCGGGCGGTTCTTTGGAAAATTCCACCCATTCCCCCGTCCCCGGGTGATAAAAGCCGATTTTCGCCGACCACAGGGCAAGTTCGCAGGGGTCGTTCCAAACGGCGTACTTCCGCTCCCCCACCAGCGGCATTCCCCGGCTGGAAAACTGCACCCGAATCTGATGGGTGCGCCCGGTGTGAAGCCGCACCCGCACAAGAGACATGCCGTTTGCATATTCCAGAACACGGTAGGAAAGCGCCGCCTCCTGCACGCCCTTCCCCGGGGCTTCCGCCACGAAGGTCATGCGTCTGGCCTTGTCCCGCGCCAGCAGGTCATGAAGCGTCCCTTCCGGATTCTCCGGCCTGCCGTGGACGACGGCCAGATATTCCTTGCGGAATTGGTCCTCCCGAATCTGACGGGACAGCTCCGACGCCGCGTTGGCGCTGCGTGCCAGCACCATCACGCCGCTGACCACCCGGTCAAGCCTATGTACCGTGCGCACGTCGGCTTTGGGGTCACCCAAGGCTTCCCGCACCAGCTCCGGCAGTCCCCCCGGCTCATCGGTGGAGAGTACCCGCGCAGGTTTGATGCAGACCAGAATATTAGCGTCCTGATACAGAATTTCCATTGCGCACCCCACAAAAGCGTTTTCCCTATCCTATCAAAAATACGCCTGTTTTGCAAGGAGGAATTGCCATGAAGATCGTTATTCTCGACGGCTGCGCCCTGAATCCCGGCGATTTGAGCTATGAACCTCTCCGCCAATTCGGCGACCTGACCGTTTACGACCGCACGGACACCGTGGAAGAAGCCATTGCCCGCATCGGACACAGCGAGATCGTGCTGGTGAACAAGCTTCCCGTCACCGAGCAGCTGCTGTCCGCCTGCCCGGGCATCCGGCTGATCTGCGTTCAGGCGACGGGCTACAATACCGTAGACTGTGCCGCCTGCGCCCGCCGGGGCATTCCGGTGACCAACGTTCCCACCTACGGCACCGCCGCCGTGGCGCAGTTCACGTTTGCGCTGATGCTGGAGCTGTGCCACCGGGTCGGCCATCACGACGCGCTGGTACACGCAGGTCGGTGGAAAACCTGCGGCGCCTTCTGCTTCTGGGATACCCCGCAGATGGAGCTTGCCGGGAAGACACTGGGCATTGTCGGCTTTGGGCGCATCGGTCAGGCCGTGGCGAACATCGCCCGCGCCTTCGGTATGCATGTCCTCGCCTACAGCCGCACCCGCCGTCCGGACGGGGAAGCGCTGGCACAGTACGTTGACCTGGACACCCTGCTCGCCCAGTCGGATTTTGTCTCCCTCCACTGCCCCCTCACCCCGGCGACGGCGAAGCTGGTGGGCGCCGATACTCTCGCAAAAATGAAGGATGGCGCCATCCTCATCAATACCTCCCGGGGCGGCCTTGTGGACGAAGCGGCGGTGAAAGCCGCGCTGGAAAGCGGTCATCTCCGTGCCGCCGCCGTGGACGTGGTATCCGAGGAACCCATCACGGCGGACAATCCCCTTCTGACCGCCCCCAACTGCATCATCACGCCCCACATGGCCTGGGCGCCGCTGGAAAGCCGCCAGCGGCTTCTGGACTGCGTCATTGAGAACATCCGCTGCTTCCTTGAGGGAAAACCACAGAACGTGGTGAATATGTAACGCGAAGCAAAACCTCCGTATGACCAAAGTCATACGGAGGTTTTCTTGTTTTCATGCTTCCCAGCACATGGTGCAGGCCTTCCGGTTCACCGAGCCGTCCACATAGACGGCAACGTCCGCAATCCGGCGGAAGCCGCATTTTTCGTGGGTTTTCAGCGAAGGGATGTTCCGCTTGTCCACGTGGGAATAGAGCTTCCCGCCCTCCCCAAGATACGTCTGCACCGCCTCTATCAGCCCGGCGGCATAGCCCCTTCGCCGCTGCTCCGGGTCAGTCTCCAGCGCTTCCAGCAGAAGCCCGTCCCGGTACGGCTCCAAGCGCAGGGCGCTGACGTACCGTCCGCTTTCCTCCCAGACGGCGCAAATCGCCCCCGGCGTTTTGAAAAACACCTGGCTCAGATAGCGGTAAAACTCCTCTTCCGCCAGCTGAATTTGCCGCATTTCCGGCTCCTCCGGCCAGGCTTCCCGGCCATTTTCCCGGTTGGCGTCCGCATAAACCGCCATCAGGCTGCCAAAATGCAGCTGGGAAAGACTCCGCGCAAGATACAGCATTTTTCCTCCTTACACGGCATACTGGCTGGTGTAAAGGTCGTAATAGAAGCCCCTTTTCGCCAGCAGCTGAGCATGAGTTCCCTGCTCCACGATGTGGCCGTGATCCAGTACCAGAATGAGATCGGCATCCACGATGGTGCTCAAGCGGTGGGCAATGACGAAGCAGGTTCTCCCCTTCATCAGCTTATCCATGGCCTTCTGCACCAGAATTTCCGTCCGGGTATCCACGTTGGAGGTGGCCTCGTCCAGAATCAGCAGCGGGCGGCCGGCCAGCAGCGCCCGGGCGATGGTCAGCAGCTGCTTCTGGCCGCCGGAAAGATTGGTGGTATCCTCGCTGATCAGGGTGTCGTAGCCGCCCGGCATGGTGCGGATAAAGTGGTCGCAGTAGGCCTCCCGGCACGCCTGCTCGATCTCCTGCCGGGTGGCATCCGGCTTGCCGTAGGCCACATTCTGGGCAATGGAACCCCGGAACAGCCAGGTGTCCTGAAGCACCATGCCGAAATTCCGGCGCACCTCGTCCCGGGAAAGCGTCCGGATATCCTGCCCGTCCAGCAGAATTTTGCCGCCGTCCACGTCATAAAACCGCATCAGCAGGTTGACAATGGTGGTCTTTCCAGCGCCGGTGGGGCCGACGATGGCCACACGCTGGCCGGGATGGACACTGAGGTTCAGATTCTCGATCAGCGGCTCGCCCTTGCTGTAGGAAAATGCGGCGTGGTCGAAGACGACCTCACCCTGACAGGGCTGTGGAAGCACGCCCTCCGGCTGCTCCTCTTCCTCCATATCCAGCAGCCGGAACACCCGCTTGGCGCAGGCCTTGACGTGGCTCAGGTTGGCAAATCCCATGGCGATCTGCTCCAAAGGTGAGGAAAACTGCCGGGCGAACAGCACAATGGTCACCACGGTTCCCACGCCCACGCCCCGGCGGACGATCAGCCATCCGCCGATGAGATTGATGCAGATATAGGCCATGGCATTGGCAAATTTGATCAGTGGCTGCACAATGGAGCCGGTAAAATTGGCCTTGGCGGTGGCCTTGCGCAGCTGCTCATTGACGACGGCGTGGTTCTGCGCCGTATATTCCTCCAGATTGTAGGCCTTGGCGGTGGCAAAATTGGTGAAGCTTTCCTCCACGATCTCCGTCAGCTCTCCGGCCTTTTCAAAACATTCATCATAGTATTTCCCGCAGACGCCCGCGATTTTCGAGGATATCCACAGAGAAACCGGCGTCAGCACAATGACCAGACAGGCCAGCACGCCGTTTTCCAGGAACATGGCCACGGCGATCATGGCAATCTGAAAAGCGCCCTCCACCATCACGTCAAAAATCTGGTGAATGTAGCCGCCCATTTCGCCCACGTCGTCGATCATCCGATTCAGGATGTCGCCCACCGGGGTCTGATCGACGTATTTCACCGGGAGCCGCCGGATTTTGTCGGAAATCGCGATGCGCAGGCCGTAGGTAAAATGACGGCTCACCGCCCGGTTCATCAGCTGCATGTTTAAGTATCGGAACAGGCTCTGGGCTGCGTACACTGCCGTCAACAGAATCAGTCCGCTGGCGAGAGTATCCCGGATGGGCGTCTGCCGGTCGCTCAGGCCGAAATCGTAGAGCTTTTGAATCAGGTTTCCCAGAATTTCCGGCGCGGCAATGGCGCACAGCACCGCGAGAATCCCCAGCACCGCGCTGACCGCGACCCATCCGGCAATACCCTTCGCCTCCCGGATAATTCTCCACGTCGTCTCATCCAGCAGCTTATTCTTTTCACGCATTCAGATTCCCTCCCGTCTGGGACGCATAGATTTCCCGGTACACCCCGCACCGTTCCAGCAGCTGGGCGTGGGTGCCGCTGTCCACCAGCGCGCCGCCGTCCATGACAAAAATCACGTCGCAGTGCATGGCGGAGGTCACCCGCTGGGTGATGATCAGCTGGGTCTTGCCCGATAAGCGCCGGTTCAGGGCGGCGCGGAGCTTCGCCTCCGTCAGAAAGTCCAGGGCGGAAAAGCTGTCGTCAAAAATATAGATCGGTGCGTTTTTCAGCAGCGCCCGGGCAATGCTCAGCCGCTGCTTCTGTCCGCCGGACAGATTTTTGCCCGACTGGCGGATCCTGTGATCGATGCCGTCGGAAAAGGCGTTCACAAACTCCCCCGCCTGGGCGGTTTCCAGCGCCTCCTGAATTTCAACGTCCCCGGCTTCCAGTCTGCCCATGCGGACGTTGTCCCGGATGGTGCCGGAATAGATGGTCGCGTTTTGCAGCACGCAGCTGATATTGTCCCGCATGGTGCGGCGGCTGAGGGTTCGGGTAGGCATTCCGTCCAGACGAACCTCTCCGGCGGTGGGCATACGGAACCCCAGCAGCATCTGCACCAGGGTGCTTTTTCCCGAGCCGGTGCCACCGATGACCGCCGCCTTCTGCCCCTTTTTCACGGAAAGGGTAATGTCCTTCAGGGCAGCCTCCGCCGCGCCGTCGTAGCGGAAGGTGACGTGGTCAAATTCGATGCTGCCGGACAGGGTGATGTCCTGCCGTCCAATGGGGTCGGCCATGCCCTCGGCGTGAAGCACCTGTCCGATGCGCTTGGCCGCCACCTCGGCCTGGGGAAAGCTGATGATGGCAAACGCGCCGGTAATGACGCCCGCGGAAACGAGGGACACGTACTGGACAATGGCGAAAATATCGCCGCCGGTCAGGCCGGTGGAGGTCTCCATCCGCCAGCCGCCCAAATACACGATCAGCACCGCCGCCAGATTCAGCAGGAACGTCGCCAGCGGGGAAATGGCGCCCATGGCCACATTGCCCCGGATGAAGCTGTCCACCATAATGCGGGTAGCCCCGGACACCCGCTCATGCTCCCGCTTTTCGGAGTTGAACGCCCGGATGACCCGGATGCCCCGCAGACGCTCCCGCATGATCTCGTTCTGCCGGTCAACGTACTTGTCGGAGATTTCCCAGATACCGTCGATTCGTTTGCCGATGATCATGACGATCGCCAGAATTACGGGAACAAAGGCCAGCATGGTCAGCGACAGCGCCACGTCCTTGCGAAGGGACAGCACCACGCCGCCCACGAACAGCACCGGAATGGTCACCACGGTGCCGGACAGCTCCGCCGCGATCCAGCTCACCACCTGCACGTCGTGGGAGCAGCGGGTCACGAGAGCGGCCGTTCCCAGCTCGCCGAATTCCTCGAAGCTCATCTGGTTGACCTTGCGGAACACGGCGGCGCGGACGTCGGCGCAGAAGGACGCCACCACGTCGTTGGAGATTTTCGCCCCCAGAATCACCGTTCCCAGTCCCACCAGCGCTACTGCCGCCATCACGGCGCAGCATTTGACGATGTAGGCAAAATCCGCCTGATAGACGCCCCGGTTGAGAATCTCGCTCATGATGGCGGGCAGCAGCAGGTCGCAGACGGTGGACACCGCCACGGCGACGGTGGCGGCGATCAGCCCCTTCCAATAGGGCTTCAGATATTGCATCATTTCTCTCATTTTTCTACCTCAAGCAATAAAACTTCATGCATGTGCGCTGCACCGTGAACATGCACAAATGCTGATGCATGAAGTTTTTGTGCATCATTTCCGGTTGCCCCGTAGGGGCGAGGAAATGGCACATTTCTTATTTTTCTATGCATTTGCATAGAAAAACGGCCCAGGCCGAAGCCTGCGCCGCGCAAATCGCCCGTGCCGGTATTCCTACCGCACAGTTACCCCCGGAGCAAGTCTTCCGCCAAAAACGTCCCAGCCGTTCTTCAACATATTCACTTCCTCCTTTCTCACAATTGTGAGCATATCATAACACGCCGGTTTTCCTTTGTCAACCAATATTCTCCGGTTCCGGCGGTGGATAAGCCGGGTTTATTCACACCGTTATACACAGTTTCCACAATTTTATCCACAGGCGATATACATAACACCCGCCAAAATCCGTTATGCTCCGAAAAATGTAACGTTTTTGTAATCTTTAGTTACAGTTTGGTTTGCATCCACCGTATATTCGTCGATATTCATGCAAAAGGGGGAGACTTCCCGTCTCCCCCTCTGTTTTACAGTGCTTCTCCCAGAATGGACTTGGTGGCGTAGGCGTTCAGGCTCATATCCGCCACATGCCCTGCCCTGTACTCGTAATATGCCTGTGCGCCGATCATGGCGCCGTTGTCCCCGCACAGATGCAGCGGCGGCAGGTAAACCTCCGCCCCCAGCTTCTCCGCCGCCGCGAGGATATCCGCGCGGATGCGGGAATTGGCTGCAACGCCCCCGGCCACGGCAATTTTCCGATAGCCGGTCTGTTCCAGCGCCATCACCGCCCGGGGCACCAGCGTGTCGGACACCGCCGCGGAAAAGGCGGCGCAGAGACTGGGAATGTCCAGCGCCTCCCCTACCTGCTCGGCGTGGTGAATCAGGTTCAAAGCTGCGGTTTTCAGCCCGGAAAAGCTCATATTGTAGGGATTTTCACCGGGCTTGCTGCGGGGAAGGACGTATTTCGTCTCGTCCCCCTGCCTTGCGGCTCTGTCCAGCGCCGCGCCGCCGGGATAGGGCATTCCCAGCACCCGGGCGACCTTGTCGAAGGATTCTCCCGCCGCGTCGTCCAGGGTCGTGCCGAGGATGTTCATGTCCGTGTAGTCCTTGACCTCCACGATCATCGTGTGGCCGCCGGACACCACCAGGCACAGAAACGGCGGTTCCAGCTCGGGATAGGCGATGTAATTGGCGGCGATATGTCCCCGGATGTGGTGTACCGGGATCAGGGGCTTCCCCAGCGCCAGCGCCGCCGCTTTGGCGAAGTTCACCCCCACCAGCACCGCGCCGATCAGCCCGGGGGCGTAGGTCACGGCCACGGCGTCGATGTCGCTTCTTGACAGCCCCGTCCGCGCCAGCGCCTGATCCGCCAGACCGTAGATGGCTTCAATGTGCTTCCGGGACGCGATCTCCGGCACCACGCCGCCATAAATGCGGTGCAGATCGACCTGAGACGCGATGCAGTCCGTCAGGACCTCCCGACCATCCCGGACAATGGCCACAGCGGTCTCGTCGCAGGAGGACTCCACAGCTAAAATGTTCAAATTTCCCACTCCTTTCTCAGGATGAGAGCGTCTTCTTTGGGATTATGATAGTAATTTCGGCGGGTTCCCGCGAGGACAAAGCCCAGCGATTCGTAGAGGGCGCGGGCAGGGTCATTGGATGCGCGAACCTCCAGGGTCAGGCAATGGCTTCCCCGGTTTTTCAGTTCCTCCGTCAGCGCCAGAATCAGCGCCCGGGCAACGCCCTGCCGCCGGAAATCCGGGTGGACGGCGACGTTCATCATGTCCGTCTCGTCCAGCACCGTCTGGGAACCGACGTAGCCCGCCACCGTCTCGCCGTCCAGCGCCACCATCCAGCAGGAAAGGGGATTTTCCACCTCGGAAGCGACGCTTTTTTCGCTCCACGGGTCGGAAAAGCAAACTTTTTCCAGCGCCGCGACCTGAGGGACATGCTCCGCCGTCATGTGCGCAATTCTCATTTTGCCTCGTACCAGCTCTTTCCGAATTTTGCCTCCGCCGTCAGTGGCACGCTGAGAGACGCCACATTTTCCATCTCCCGGCTGACCAGCGCCGCGACCTCCCGGGCAATGCCCTCCGGGCATTCCACGATCAGCTCGTCGTGTACCTGCAAAAGAAGCTTTGCGTCGGGATATTGCTCGTTCAGGGCACTTTCCACCCGGATCATGGCAAGCTTGATTAAATCCGCCGCCGTTCCCTGAATGGGCGTGTTCAAAGCAATGCGCTCCGCCCCGCTGCGGACGTTGAAATTGCTGCTTTTCAGCTCCGGAATATACCGGCGGCGGCCGTACAGCGTCTCGGTGTAGCCGATTTCCCGGGCGTCCGCCACCACCTTGTGCATGTATTTCTTCACGCCCCGGTAGTTGTTCAGATAATTGTCGATATACGCCCGGGCTTCGTAGCGGGAAACCCCGATGTCCTCCGCCAGGGAGAACTCGGAAATGCCGTAGACAATGCCGAAATTGACAGCCTTGGCATGGCGGCGCTGCAAAGGGGTGACCTCCTCCACCGGCACGCCGAACACCTGGGCGGCCGTGGCCGTGTGGATGTCCACATGGTCGCAGAAAGCCTTGCGCATGGCGTCGTCACCGGCGATATGCGCCAGCACCCGCAGCTCGATCTGGCTGTAGTCCGCGTCCACCAGCACGCAGCCGGGCTTGGGAATGAACATTTTCCGGATTTCCGCGCCCAGATCCGTGCGAACCGGGATATTCTGGAGATTCGGCTCGGTGGAGGACAGCCGTCCCGTGGCCGTTACCAGATTCTGGAAGGTGGTGTGGATCCGCCCGTCCTCCCGGATTTCCTTCATCAGGCCGTCGGCGTAGGTGGATTTCAGCTTGGTCAGCATCCGGTAATCCATGATGGCCGGAATGATGGGGTGCTTGTTTTTCAGCTTTTCCAGAACCTCCGCATTGGTGGAATAGCCGGTTTTCGTCTTTTTCACCGGGGGAAGCCCCAATTTTTCAAACAGCAGCTCCCCCAGCTGGCGGGTGGAATTGATGTTGAATTCCCCGCCGGAATAGGAGAAGATCAGCGTCTCGCAGTCGGCAATTCGCCGGGAAAGCATGTCTCCGAACTGCCGCAGCTGCTCCCGGTCGATGCAGATGCCCCGGTTTTCCATGCGGTAAAGCACCCGGCACAGGGGGAATTCGATCTCCCGGTAAAGCCTTTCCATGCTGTTCTTTTCCAGCTCCCCGGCAAGCACCGGGCGCAGGTGCCACACTGCCTCGGCACAGGCCGCCGCGTCGGCGTCCTCCACGCTCAGCCCCAGATAGTTGGTTGCCAGCTTGGAGACGGTATAGTCCGAGGACGAGGGGTTCAGGTCATAGGCCGCCAGCGCCGTATCAAAGACGCACTCCCCCGCCTGTATCCCCAGCTCGTCCAGCCGGTGCATGGCCGCTTTGCTGTCGTGGAAAATCAGCTTTTTCCCAGCAAGAGACAACTGCCCCATCTGGGCTTCCATAGGCGTCAGGGCGCAGACGCCCTCCCCCCAGGCAAGACCTACACTGCCGTCCCCCGCAAGGTACACGGCGCAGCTTTCCACATCGCCGGGCATATCCTCCCGCCGGAGAAGGGGCTGGATTTTCTGCTCCGGCTTGGGAGCGTCCGCCGCCGCACCCCGCAGGCCGTATTTGTCGATCAGCCGCACAAATTCCAGTTTCTGGAACAGCTGGTACAGCTCCGACCGGTTATAGGGCTGAACAATGGCGTCCTTCGGCGCAAAATCGATGGGGGCTTCCGGCCGGATGGTGGCCAGGTCGAAGGAAAGATAGGCGTTCTCCTTCCCCGCTTCCAGCTTCTCCCGAAGCTTGGGGCGGATGGAGGGGTCGTCCAGATGGGCATAGACCCCGTCCAGGCTGCCAAATTTTTCCAGCAGCTCCTTGGCGGTCTTGGGGCCGACGCCCGCCACCCCCGGGATATTGTCGGAGGAATCCCCCATGAGGGCTTTCAGGTCAATGAGCTTTTTCGGCTCAAAGCCGTATTCCTCCCGGAATTTTTCTTCGTCGAACAGCGTGGTCGTGGTCTGTCCCGGCTTGGAAATCACCAGCTTGACGTGGACATTTTCGTCGATCAGCTGGAGGGAATCCCGGTCGCCGGTGACGATCACACACTCCCAGTCCTGCCGGGAGCAGATTTTGCCCACGGTGCCGATGACATCGTCGGCTTCCCAGCCCTGGCATTCGTAGATGGGAATGTTCATCGCCCGCAGGACGTCCTTCATAATGGGCATCTGCTGCACCAGTTCCTCGGGCATGGCATGACGGGTGGCCTTGTAGCCGTCGTATTTTAAGTGCCGGAAGGTGGGGCCGTGGAGGTCAAAGGCAACGCACACCGCCTCGGGCTGCTCCTCCTTCTCCATCCGTTCCAGAATGTTGAGGAAGCCGTAAATGGCGTGGGTATACAGCCCGTCCCGGGTGGTCAGGGGCTTGACGCCGAAATAGGCGCGGTTAATGACGCTGTTGCCGTCCAGAATCAGCAGCTTCATACTTTTCTCCATTTCGCGCCCTGGGGCGTGTCGATGATCTCAATGCCCTTCGCTTTCAGCTCGTCCCGGATGCGGTCCGCTTCGGCAAAGTTCTTCGCCTTCTTTGCCTCGGTTCTGGCGGCGACCAAAGCGTCAATCTCCGGGTCGGCGGAGGCCTGCTCCTCCTGCGCCTGCTTCTCCCGCAGTGCCTCGGCGGCGGACAGCAGGTTCAGGGACAGCACCCGGTCAAAGTCGGCAATGGCCGCCAGCTTGGTGGCATCGTTGCACTTGGCCTTCAGCACATCGTACAGGGCGGTGACGGCCACGGAGGTGTTAAGGTCGCCGTTCAGCGCGCCCACGAAGCGCTCCTTCAGCTTGTTAAAAGCGTCGGCGTCCACCTCGCCGTCATTTTTCAGGGCGGCAATTTTGGCGATCAGCTTGTCGTAGGCCGCGACGGCGTTGTCCAGATTTTCCCAGCTGAATACCAGATTCCGGCGGTAATGGCTTTGCAGGCAGAACAGACGGTAGGCCATGGGGTCGTAGCCCTTCTGCTCCAGCAGGCTCACGGTGAGAAATTCCCCTTTTGATTTGCTCATTTTTCCGTTGTCCGTATTCAGGTGGTGGACATGGAACCAGTAATTGCACCACTTGTGACCCAGATAGCTTTCGGACTGGGCAATCTCGTTGGTGTGGTGGGGGAAGGCGTTGTCAATGCCGCCGGCATGGATGTCCAGATACTCCCCCAGATGCTTGATGGAGATGCAGGAGCATTCGATGTGCCAGCCGGGATAGCCCACGCCCCAGGGAGAGTCCCATTTCAGCGCCTGATCCTCAAACTTGCTCTTGGTGAACCAGAGGACGAAGTCGTTTTTGTTCTTCTTGTTGGTGTCCTCCTCCACGCCCTCCCGGACGCCCACCGCGAGATTTTCCTCATCGTGGTCGTTGAAGACGTAATACTGCTTCAACGTGGAAGTGTCAAAGTACACGTTGCCCCCGGCGAGATAGGCGCAGCCCTTATCCAGAAGGGTCTGCACCATGTGGATATACTCGCTGATGCAGTTGGTGGCAGGCTCCACCACGTCGGGACGCTTGATGTTCAGCTTGTCGCAGTCGGCAAAAAAGGCGTCGGTGTAGTATTTCGCGATCTCCATGACGGTCTTGTGCTCCCGCCGGGCGCCCTTGAGCATCTTGTCCTCGCCGGTGTCGGCGTCGGAGGCCAGATGGCCGACGTCGGTAATGTTCATGACCCGCTTGACGTTGTAGCCCAGGTACCGCAGGGACTTTTCCAGCACATCCTCCATGATATAGGTGCGCAGGTTGCCGATGTGGGCATAATGGTACACCGTGGGGCCGCAGGTGTACATTTTCACCAGATCGGGGTCGTTGGGAACGAACAGTTCCTTTTTATGGGTCAGGGAATTGTACAGATACATGTTTCTTTCCTCCATTTATTATAATGTAGCGCATGTCGGCGTTTTTATACTGTCGCAAAAAGAAAACGCCCCCTGCACCTGCGTACAAGAGGCGGGCAAAGCTCGCGGTTCCACTCTCATTTATCCCTTTTTGCTGACGCTTTCGCTCCCGGACGCACTTTCCCGCGGACGGCACCGCCCGGGCTTTCAGCCGCCGACCCGGACTCTCTTATGGTGCGAAGCACGGTACTCTTTCCGTTCATCGCGATATTGAATTCCCGTGTATTTTACCATTGAACAGGCACGATTGTCAAGCCTCAGCAGGAAATTTACCGATTTCATTTGCCCCTTTTCACCCTGCAAAGCCGTGGAAAACGCTGGAAATCACATTAAGAAATTCTTATCCTATTGACACTTCCCCCCTTTCCCGCTATAATATGTTAGAGAAATGAGACGAAAGTGAGGTTACGCCATGAATTTCTCCAACGCTTGCAGGCTTAAAAAAGGTTTGAGCCTGATTCTGATCGTACTTATGGTAGTCGGTATGTTCTCCGGCTGTAAGAAAAACAACTCCGAGACCGAGTCGAACACGACACCCTCCCTCAATCTGAATATGTCGGACACCTCCGCTCCCACCCAGGAGACGGTTCCTCCCACCACCACGGAGCCTATCGTGTATAACGAGAATATGGGCACCGTCACCAACCAGATCAGTGTCCGCGTCATCCCCAGCAAGGACGCCAACGTCACCGGCACCCTGGACGCCGGTACCGTGGTGGAGATTCTCCGTCAGGAGACCATTGCCGAGATCACCTGGGGCATGATCAGCACCCCCGTCAGCGGCTGGATCTGCATGGATTACGTGAAGATGTACTCTTCTCAGAACGGCTCCGTCAACAGTGAGACCGATCCCAATGCCTCTCAGCCCACCACCCCCGCGGAGACGACCAACAGCGGCACCACCGGCGGCAACAACACCCAGAACATCAAGGGCGTCATCAGCGCCAGCAATCTGCACATCCGGGACGAGGCCAGCAAGGCCGGCAAGATCGTCGGCTCCTATTCCAAGGGCGACGTGGTCACCATTCTGGAGACCAAGGACGGCTGGGGTCGCACTTCCAAGGGCTGGATCAAGATGGAGTACGTCAACACCACCGGCACTACCACCGGCGGCAACACCACGACGACCACCACCGGCAACAATAACAACACCGCCGGCAACGGCAGCACCACCACCGTGGCCAAGGGCATCGTCAACACCCAGGAGCTGAACATCCGCAGCTCCGCCGGTACCGACGGCGACCGGGTCGGCAGCCTGAAATACGGCGACCGGGTGGAGATTCTGGAAAAGAGCGGCGATTGGGGTCGTATCTCCAAGGGCTGGATCTCCCTGAACTACGTCTATCAGGACGGCACCACCGGCGCCAAGTCCGCCAAGGGCATCGTCACCACCGACGGTCTGCGCATCCGCAGCGGCCCCGGCACCACCTATGAATCCGTCGGCTCCTACAACAGCGGCGACCGGGTCAAGGTTCTGGAGCAGTTCACCTACGGCGACACCACCTGGGGCTGCACCGACAAGGGCTGGATTTCCATGGGCTATGTCTATCAGGACGGCACCGACGTGGGCAAGACCGTGGAAGGCATCGTCACCACCGACGAGCTGAACATCCGCGGCGGCCCCGGCACGGGCTACGATTCCGTCGGCAAGCTGTATACGGACGAGGTCATCAAGATCTTCTATCAGGTCACCGTGGGCGAAACCACCTGGGGCTGCACCAAGGACGGCTGGGTCTCTTTGAAGTACGTCAGTCTGGAAGGCTAAAAAATGATATAATACCGGGACTTTCAGCAGAAAGTCCCGGTATTTTTTTCGCAGAATATCCGATATGACCGGCATTTGCTTGGTGCGTACGTTCAACTTGCTCAATTTTTTCGGATTGTAACTATTTTTTTATTGCAAAATCACGGAATATGTGCTACAATTCGTCCTGTGAGGAGGGCGTCCGCGCGGAACGCGCTGACCCCGCTGAAATACATTTAACTGGAGGAACAATGATGAAAAAGGTTTTTGCACTGCTTTTGGTTCTGAGCATGGTCTTCGCGCTGTGCGCCTGCGGTAAGGACACCGCTCCTGAGACCACCGCCGCCGCTCCCAAGACCGAGACCGAAGCCGCCCCGGCAACCGAGGCCGCTCCCGCCGAGAAAGCTCCCGAGGACTACACCGGCAAGCTGGTCGTCTACTCTCCCCATGATGCCGATCCTCTGAACGCGGGCGTCGCCCAGTTCGAGGCCAAGTACCCCAACATCGATGTGGAAGTCATCGCCGCCGGTACCGGTGAGCTGTGCCAGCGTATCGTCGCTGAGGCCGCCAATCCCCAGGGCGACGTGCTGTGGGGCGGCGGAGCTGACACTCTGGCTGCTTACAACGACTACTTCCAGCCCTACGTCTGCGCCAACGACGAGTTCATCGGCGATGCCTACAAGGATGCCGACGGCTACTGGATCGGTGAGTCCCCCCTGCCCATGGTCTTTATCTACAACAAGACCATGCTGGACGAGGCCGACGTCCCCACCACCTGGGAAGGCCTGTGCAACGAGAACCTGAAGGGCAAGATCGCTTACTGCTCTCCCTCCAAGTCTGGCTCCGCCTACACCCAGCTTTGCACCATGCTGTTCAGCCAGCCCACCATCGAGGAAGGCTGGGAGCTGGTTGGTAAGTTCATCGCCAACCTGGACGGCAAGCTGCAGGATTCCTCCGGCAACTGCCACAAGCTGGTTGCTTCCGGTGAGTACGCTCTGGGCGTGACCATCGAGAAGTCCGCCGTTCTGTACGCCGACAATCCCGACATCGGCTTTGTCTACCCCGAGAAGAACTCCGCCGTTCCCGACGGTGTTGCCCTGATTAAGGACTGCCCCAACGAGGAGAACGCCAAGCTGTTCATCGACTTCGTCACCAGCGCCGAGTGCCAGACCGCTCAGAACGCCGACTGGGCCCGCCGCCCCGTCCGTTCCGACATCGCCCCCAAGGGTCTGTGCTCCCTGGACGACTGCCATGTCGGCAACTACGACTTCAGCTACGCCGCCTCCAACCGTGACGCCATCAAGGAGCAGTTCAACGACCTGGTCGCAGGTTAATTTTCCCTTATCCTTTACTGCGGGAGGCACCCTCCAGGGTGCCTCCTTGCGGTGTATCGCCCACGGCTGAAAACTGTGCCGGATGCTCCGGCATACTTTTGAACCGCGCGCAACATATCTACACATACGGGAGGACACCACATGAGCAATCGAGTCATTATTCAGAACGCCGTAAAGCGCTACGGCGATTTCACCGCGCTGAACGGCGTTTCACTGGACATTCAGGAGGGCGAATTCTTTACCCTTCTCGGCCCCTCCGGCTGCGGCAAAACCACGCTTCTGCGGATGATCGCCGGCTTCAACTCCATCGAGGGCGGCGACTTCTACTTTGGCGAAAAACGGATCAACGACGTTCCCGCCCACAAGCGCGACATCGGCATGGTTTTCCAGAACTACGCCATCTTCCCCCACCTGACCGTCCGGGAGAACGTGGCCTACGGCCTCAAGGCACGGAAGATGCCCGCCAAGGAGATCAAGCCCAAGGTGGACGAGGCGCTGGAACTGGTGCAGATCTCCCATCTGGCAGACCGGAAGCCCAACGAGCTGTCCGGCGGTCAGCAGCAGCGCGTCGCTCTGGCCAGAGCCTTCGTCATCGAGCCCAGCGTTCTGCTGATGGACGAGCCCCTGAGTAATCTGGACGCCAAGCTAAGAGTGCAGATGCGTTCCGTCATCAAGAAATTACAGCGGCGCCTCGGCATCACCACCATCTATGTCACCCACGATCAGGAGGAAGCCCTGGCCATTTCCGACCGGATCGCCGTCATGAAGGACGGCCACATCATGCAGATTGGCACCCCCCGGGAAATCTATGCCAAGCCCCAGAATCCCTTCGTCGCGGGCTTCATCGGCGTGAGCAACTTCCTGGACTGCGAAGTGAACGCCCCCCAGGCGGGCAACGCCGCCGTGAGCATCAAGGGTGAGCTGGACATCACCGTCCCAGTCTCCCGCGCCTATGTGGGAAGCGGCAAGATTTCCGCCCGTCCCGAGCAGCTTTTCTTCTCCGAAAGCGGTATGCCCGGCACCATCCTGTTCTCCACCTTCCTGGGCGATTTCATCGAGTACGAGGTGCAGCTGAACGACGGTCAGAACCTGATCGTCAACGAGTACACCAAGGACACCACCGAAATCCACAGCGACGGCGAGAAGGTTCACCTGAGCTTTGACCCCATGCGCATCAGTCTGTACGACAAGAGCGAGGAGGTGCTGAGCCTGTGAACAAACGGCTGAATTCCCACTGGAAACCGGATTTCTGGTTCTTCACAAAGCTGTTCGTGATCCTGGCAATGTGCCTGTTCATTGTCTACCCCTTCTATACCATCATCACGAAGAGCGTGTTTTCCAGCAAGGTAGAGGGCGTGACGCTGTATAACTTCAAGCGCTTTTTCACAAAGCCCTACTACTATCAGACCCTGCTGCGCTCCATGGTCGTGTGCTTCTCCACGGTACTGACCACGACGCTGGTTGGCGTTCCCATCGCCTATCTGATTACCCGCTACAACATTCCGGGCAAGAAGATTCTGCACATTTTCATCATCATGAGCCTGATGAGTCCTCCCTTCATCGGCGCTTATTCCTGGATTATCCTGCTGGGTCGAAACGGCCTGGTGGCCCGGGCGCTGGCGAATATCGGCATGACCGCACCTACAATTTACGGCCGGGGCGGCATTATCTTCGTATTTACCCTGCACCTGTTCCCCTACATCTATCTGTACACCTCCGGCGCCATGAACAGCATTGACAGCTCCTTGGAGGAAGCCTCCGAGAATCTGGGCATGAATAAGCTTATGCGCATCTGGACGGTGACGCTGCCCGTCATCCTGCCCTCCATTCTGGCAGGCTGCATCATGGTGTTCATGACGTGTCTGGCCGACTTCGGCACCCCCATGCTGCTGGGCGAGGGCTACACCGTTCTGCCGGTTCTCGTGTATAACGAGTACATGTCCGAAAGCGCCACCGACCCCTACATGGCCTCGGCGCTGTCCGTTATCATCGTGTTCTGTTCCCTGGTCATGCTGAGCTTCCAGAAGCTGGTGGTGGACAAGCGGAATTATACCATGAGTTCTCTCCGGCCGCCCCAGGAGACCGAGCTTCACGGCTTCAAGCGGTTCCTCGCTTCCCTGCCCATCTACATCGTGGTGGGTCTGGCATTCCTGCCCCAGATCGTGGTGGTGTGCCAATCCTTCATTGAGCGCAGCTTCTCCGGCGTCATCAAGGGCGTCAATCTGAACAACTACCGCACCATCATGTCCCGCCTTGGCCGGAACATCCGCAACACCTATGTGTTCTCCATCGCGGCCATTGTGTTCATCATCTTCATCGGCATTCTGGTGTCCTACGTTCTCGTCCGGAAGAAGGGCAAGATTGCCAGCCTGATCGATACGCTGATCATGTTCCCCTATGTTATCCCCGGCTCCGTTCTGGGCATCGGCCTGATCGTGGCGTTCAACCGCAAGCCTGTCGTTCTGGTCGGCACCGCCGCTATTATGATCATCTCCTACGTCATCCGCAAGCTCCCCTACACCGTCCGGTCGGGCAGCGCGTTCCTGTATCAGATGGATCCGTTCATTGAGGAAGCGTCCATCAACCTGGGCGTGTCGCCTATGAAGACCTTCTTCACGGTCACGGCGCGGATGATGCTGCCAGGCATTATGTCCGGCGCAGTCCTCAGCTGGATCACCTGCATCAACGAGCTGAGCAGCTCCATCATGCTCTATTCCGGCAAGACGTCCACCATCGCCGTTGCCATTTATCAGGAGGTCGTCCGCATGAGCGACGGCACCGCCGCAGCCCTGGCCACCATCCTGACCCTGACGACCATCATTTCCCTGGTCATCGTGTTCCGGGCTACCAAGGGAAAGGTGAAAATCGTCTGATGATCAAAAACATCATTTTCGACATGGGCAACGTTCTGCTCCGCTTTGACAAGGACTACTTCCTCGACGCCGTGGGCGTTCAGGGCGCGGACAGAAAGCTGCTGATGAACAACGTCTATCTCTCGCTGGAGTGGGCGCGGATGGATCGCGGCTCCATGACGGAGGCCGAGGCGGCCGAAAGCATGTGCCGCCGTCTCCCACCGCGGCTTCACGAAGCAGCACATCTCCTGGTTGACCGGTGGGATCGTCCCATCCTCCCCATTGCCGGCATGGAGCAGCTGGTGAGCGACCTGAAAAAGGCGGGATACGGCGTGTATCTTCTCTCCAACGCCAGCTGCCGTCAGCACGAATATTGGCCGCGGGTTCCCGGAAGTCAGTATTTTGACGGGACGCTTATTTCCGCCGATGTCAAGCAGATCAAGCCCTGCGCGGAGATCTACGATACTCTGTACAAGACGTTCCGTCTTGTTCCCCGGGAATGTCTGTTTATCGACGATTCCTCCCAGAACATCGAAGGCGCGGAGCGCACCGGTATGCCGGGCATCGTCTTCCACGGCGACGCAGAAGAGCTGCGCCGGGAGATGCAGGCTTTCGGCGTGCAGATTCCGTAAATACAAAAGAACGGCTCCGGGAGATTTCCCGGAGCCGTTTCCGTTCCAACATGCTATGTAACAGGATACGCCCCTTGGCTCTCCCTCTGGGAGAGCTGTCACCGAAGGTGACTGAGAGGGCTTTCCGCCCTTGTTTCCCATCTCCGTCTTCGCTTCGCTCAGACACCTCTCCCAAAGGGAGAGGCAAGGGGCTGTACCGATACGCTCCATGAGCCGTTTTTTGTACTATTTGGCATATAAAATCCGCCCGATGCCATTGGCATCGGGCGGATTTTCAACTTCTCAAAGACTTTGGAACGGCCAGCAATCAGTCCTTCTTCGCCTTGTCGGCCTTCTTCGCAGCCTTGGCCTTTGCCTTGGCTTCCTGCGCCTTCTTGGCCTCTGCCTTGGCGTTCTCAGCAGCGGTCTCGTTGGAGGAGATCGCCCACTTCTCCAGCTCGATGCGTACCTGGTCGGCGCTGGTCTCGATGACGATGCGGCTTTCCTTCACGTCCACAACGACGCCCACAATGCCGCCGATGGTGATGATCTTGTCGCCCTTCTTCACGGCGCCGCGCATCTGCTCGGCCTCTTTTTTCTTCTTGTTCTCGGGACGGATCAGCATGAAGTAGAAAATGGCAATCATCAGCACCAGCATGATGACGGTGCTGCCCATGCCGGCAGAGGTTGTTCCAGTCAAAACATTCATTGGGAAAACTCCTTTTGTATTATTTCCAGCTTATTATACCATTATTTGCGCAAATTGCAAGGGGGATTTAGATTCTTCTTCCCAGTTTTTCCGAATACTCCCGGCGGAATTCTTCAAAACGCCCCTCGTCCAGCGCCTGACGGATTTTTTCCATCAGCTTGTTGTAAAAATACAGGTTGTGCATGACGGACAGGCGCATGGCCAGCATTTCCTCCGCCACGAACAGATGGCGGATATAGGCGCGGGAATAGCGGCGGCAGACCGGGCAGTCGCAATGGGGGTCGATGGGGCTGTCGTCGGTGATATACTTGGCGTTTTTCAGGTTGATGGCACCTTCCCAGGTAAACAGCCGGGCATGGCGGGCATTCCGCGCCGGCATAACGCAGTCAAAGAAATCCACGCCCCGGGCGACCGCCTCGATGATGTTGCTGGGGGTTCCCACACCCATAAGGTAACGGGTCTTGTTCACCGGCATGTGTTCCTCCACGGCCTCGATGATGTCGTACATCTCCTGAGTGGTCTCCCCCACCGCAAGGCCGCCGATGGCGTAGCCCGGGAGGTCAAGCTCGGCAATGCGCTTCATGTGACCCACCCGGATGTCCGTATACGTGCCGCCCTGATTGATGCCCCAGAGCATCTGCCGGGGGTTCACCGTGTCCGGCAGGGCATTCAGGCGGGCATTTTCCGCCTTGCAGCGCACCAGCCAGCGGTAGGTTCTGTCCACGCTTTTCTGCACATAGTCCCGGGGCGAGGGATTCTCGATGCACTCGTCGAAGGCCATGCACATATCGCTGCCCAGATTGGACTGAATCTGCATACTCTCCTCCGGCCCCATGAAAATCTTATGGCCGTCAATGTGGGAGGCGAAATACACGCCCTCCTCCTTGATTTTCCGCAGAGAGGACAGGCTGAACACCTGGAATCCGCCAGAATCCGTCAGAATGGGGCCGTCCCAGGTCATAAATTTGTGCAGTCCCCCCATCTGGCGCACCACCGTGTCCGTGGGGCGCAGATGCAGATGGTAGGTGTTGGACAGCTCCACCTGGCACCCGATGTCCTTCAGATCCTTGGCGCTCAGCGCGCCCTTGATGGCGCCCTGGGTGCCGACATTCATGAACACCGGCGTCTGGACGGTGCCGTGGGCGCAGGTAAATTCTCCCCGGCGGGCTTTGCCCTCGGTTTTTTTCAGTTCAAACATGGCTGCTTCTCCTTGTCGGTATGTTTCATTGGATTGTACAGAACGTACAGCTTCCCCGGCTCGTCGACGCCCCGTGCAGTGGACGTAACCACCTTTTTCAGGAACCGGAAACCGCTCTTTTCCACCACCCGGCGGGAGCGGTCATTGCAGTCAAAATGGCCGCAGGTCAGGTAGTCAAAGGACAGCTCTCGGAAGCAGTAGTCGATCACGGCCTTGACCGCCTCCGGCATCAGTCCCCTGCCCCAATAATCCCTGCTGAGAACGTAGCCGATCTCACGTCCCTGCAATTCTTCCGGCAGTCCCGCGTCCCGGGGTTCCAGGCCCAGCGAGCCGATCACCTTTCCGTTCTCCTTCAACTCCAGGGCAAAGGTCTTTTTTCCGCTGATAAAAGAATCCAGAATCCGCCGGGACTCTTCCACGGATTTGTGGTGATTCCACCCGGCCATCTCGCCAACGCCTTCCACGCCGGCATATTCATAAAAATCCGCCAAATCCGTCTCCCGCCAGGCGCGCAGGATAAGGCGCTCGGTTTCGATTCGGATATCGGTCACATCAACCGGTGCATTCATATTCGTTCCTCACATAATCCATTTCTGAAAGTGTGTTACCATTCTACCCCTTCTTTCCCATGGTGTCAACACATTCAAGCGTGATTTACGTCGGCGCGGCCTGCCCCGTCCGCTTCTGCTCCAATTCGGCTCTGAGAATAATGCCGAGGGTCAGACAGTAGTCCGGGTCTTTCAGGTCGCTTCCCAACATCGCGGTAATATGCGCCAGCCTGTCAAGCAACGTGGAGCGGTGCAGAAACAGCGCCGACGCGGTTTTCGTGACGGATAGGTTGTTGTCCAGATACACCCGCAGGGTATGCAGATACGACACCTGGGAATTATCGTCATGCTCCTTCAGCCGTTTCAGCCCCTCCGTGTAATACACCCAGGTCGGCCGTCCGGCCAGAGCGCCGCTGAGCAGCTGGGGAAGCAAATAGTCCTGGAAGCGAAATACGGTGCCGCCCTGATGCAGCCCGTTTTGCAGCGCGGCGGAGGCCTGAAACCAGGCATGATTCGCGTCGTAAAGATTGGAAAACGGCGAAGAAACGCCGCAGACGACCCCCAGCTTGTCCAGCACCGGGCGAAGCGCGTCCAGCGATTCCCCTTTCGTCTGGTCGGGGGAAAGAAAGGCGGCGACGGAATCCAGAAACTCAAAGGCAATGGCACCCGGATGCCGTTCCTCCAGCGCGGCGGAGAGATACGCCCCGGGAAGGTAGGTGCTGCCGGACTTCGGGGTCAGCTTCACGCAGACCCAATCGTGCTTCCCGCTTTCCACGCTCAGGGCGCGGCGGTACTCAAAATCAATGCTCTGCCCGGAAATGACACTGCGCAGCGCCCGCCGCGCGGCGGTGCGGGTGCCGGCCAGAACGGGATTCTGCTGAACCGCCTGCCGCAGAAGCTTGGAAAAGAAAAGCGCCAGCGTTTTGTCCGACTCCCGGAACTCCCGGGAACCTTCAAAAACCGTCAGGCAGCCCAGGTATTCCTCCTGGTCGAAAATATTCACGGAAAGGGTGCGCTTCCCCTGCAATTCCAGCAGCAGCGGCTCCCGGACGTGGGTGGACATATCGTGCAGGGACAGGAAGGTCGCCATTTTCTCCACGTCGAAGGACTGGGTATCCAGCTGCAATCCCAGCTTGTTTCGCAGATAATCTTCCTCCGTAACGCCAAGATAGCGGAAATCGGAACCGATGAGCAGCATGGGGTTTTCAAAAATGCTTCTGCTGGCCTCCAGCATCTGCGGGAGATTCCCGCCGTGGCGCAGGATCGTCCAGAGCTGATCTTCCCAGCTGTCGTACCGGTTGAAAATTTCCTGCACCAGATTGAACACCCGGAAAATATCCCAGTTACCCTCCACCAGAATGACGCTGCACCGGTCATAATAGGCGCTGAGGTTCCAGTGCTGCCCCAGACAGATCAGGCACACGTTCTCCCCCAGCTTCGGGCTTTGGGGCAGATGATCCGCCGAGCAGACGTACACCCGGTTCTTCTCAAAGGTTTGGGAACGATCCAGATAGAATTCCGGCCGGTTCAGGGTAAGCGTGCTGCCCCCCCTGCCCCGCTGGGTGACCGTCGTCAGCTTTTCCTTCAGCCGCCAGTAGAGAATATCCGCGCATAGCTTCATGGCTTTCGCCCTCCTGAATGGTACTGAAAATATTATAGATTTTTCCCATACAGCTGTCAAGACATCTCCCATACATTTTGTACGGGAGATAACAGTCTTATGGCAATGTTTCACAAATTACGCCCCTATAAATTGTATGGTTTGCGGGAATACAAAATGTACGGCCGCACACGCCCAAAATCCGGCCTTTTGTAGAATATCCGGCTGAGCGTTTTTCTATTATAATGAATCCACAGCAATACAGGATAGGAGGAACACCATGCTGAAAGAAAAACTGGATTCCAGAAAATGCTTCCCCACCGCCTGGGGCAAGCTCATCACGGAGGAGGAAGCCTACCGGCAGCTGAACCGTCAGATTGCCGCCATGACGGCCAACCTTTTTCAGGTCATGCGGATTTTCGAGCCAAGCTGGGAAAAACGCACCGCTGCCATCTGTGACATCGCCAATATGATGAATATGGCCGTCGCGGGAACCCCGGAGGAACAGAAGGACTACGTCAACGCTTCGCTCTATGAAGCCTTCAACATCCCGGAGCTGTGCGAAAAGTCCAGCTGGCTGGGCGGCATCACCGGCGATTCCGGCGACGAGTGGGAGAACATGGCGGGGCGCGTGGTGCAGTTCACCCGGAACCGGGTGGAAAAGGAGCTGGACACCTGCCCCTGGGACATCGTGGGCAGCGAGCTTTGCAACATGACCACCAGTATGTTCACCGCCAACTTTGACCTCGCGTCCTCCAACGGCACGGAGAACGAGGTGGCGCTGAATATGTGTCAGGCCCGGGGCTGCGGCAACAAGCATTGCCGGGTGGTCGCAGAGCGCCGGGACGTCTACGGCCTGCCAAAGCAGGATTGGCTGGAGCATATGCAGCAGCCGGTAGACCCCATTCACGACACCCCCCGGGAGCGCATGGTCAAGGAAGGCCAATGCCTGCGCAACGGCCAGTACACCCAGAATTTCGGCGAGGAAACGTCGCTGGAAAAGGCATATCACTGGGTCGCGCAGATGGGCTGGGTCTGGTCGATTCAGTTCCCCATGATGGCCATTAAGGACATGGCTCCCGACGAGGACGAGTTCCTGCGGGTATTCCGCATCGTTTTCGCCACAGCGGGCAAGAACCAGTTCATCGACCCCTTCGCCAAAGAAGGACTGCGCAGCTTCCTGGGCGTCCCTCACGAAATGGACGAAAACGACGGTCGCATTCTGGGCGGCTACATCCGCTACATGCTGGACGTGCAGCAGGTTCCCTATGAAATGGTGCGCTGGACGAAGGATGAGACCTGGATCAAGGTCAAGAGTGAAGATTTCACCGCCCGCTACGAAATGGCGCCCCTGGACGAGCTGGTGGACGCCTACGAAGCCCAGTGGAACGGCGCGGCCAAGACGCTGGTCAGCCCCGAGTGGTCCTGCGTGATCGAAGACCGGGACGAGGAAGATATGTACATTAAGGTCATCCGCAAGGAAGACCTGCGGATGCTGTAAGGAGGTGCCGGAATATGCTGTTTAAGGAAGATACCGTTGCCCGTGCCGATGCCATGGCCATCCGGAAAGGCGTAGGCTTCTACCGCTGGACCCACGATCTGGTGGAGATCACCGGGGCAGACGCCCTGGAAGTTCTGCAAAAAATCTACATCAGCGACATTTCCAAGGTCGCCGTCGGGCGCTCGAAGTACACCGCTTCCCTGGATGAAAACGGCGAGATCATCGACGACGTGATCGTCATGCACATGGCGGAGGGCTTGTATTGGGTCTCCGACCTGTATGGCCCCCGGCTGCTCCCCTGGATTGAAAAGCACAAGGGCGACGCGGACATTCAGGCGAAGATCATCACCTACGACTGGGACATGTACGCCGTGCAGGGGCCTGACAGCCTCAAGGCCATGAATGCCATGCTGGATAAGCCGGTGGACGATCTCAAGCGCTTCGGCATCTGTGAGCGCAAGCTGGGAGACATCCCCGTCTGCATCCACCGTTCCGGCTTCACCGGAGAAAACGGCTATGAAATTTACTCCGCCTTCGACAAGAGCGCGGAAGTCCACGATCTGGCGCTGAAAGCGGTGGAGTCCGTGGGCGGCCGGGAGCTTCAGACGCTGGAGGTCTATGTCCGTTCCGTCCCCATGGAGAAGGGCTTCCCCCTCAAGCAGGATTTCAAGCACCTGAGTCCCTACGAGTGCGGCCTCGGCTGGGCGGTCGCCGCCGACAAGGACTTTATCGGCAAGGAAGCGGCGCTGGAACGGAAGGCACATCCCAAGTACCGGATGGTCGGTCTGGAATTCTCCCGGGAATCCACCGAGGATATTTCCATCTGGGAGCGGGTGTACTGGTACGGCGTGGAGGTCGGCCGCTGCGCCCAGACCATCTACGGCTACACGGTAGAGAAAAACATCGGCTTTGCCACTGTCCGTGCGGACGTACCCGACGGCGCGGAGCTGACCGTTGGCTGCAACGATTCCCCGGCTATCGTGGTCGGCAAGGTTTTCTGCTGAGGAGGAAATTATGGGAAGATTGGAAAATAAAGTCTGCATCGTGACCGGCGCGTCCGCCGGTATCGGCCGCGCCACGGCGGAGCTGTTCTGCCGGGAGGGCGCGAAGGTCGTGGCAGTTGCCCGCCGTGAGGGACGTCTGAAAGAATTGGCTGAGGAATGCAAGGACGCCCCCGGTGAGCTTGTCTGGTACGCGGGAGACGTGGGCGACCCGGCGGCAGCCGTGGGCATGGTGAAGAAAGCGGTGGAAGCCTTCGGGCGCCTGGACGTTGCCGTCAACTGCGCGGGCGTCATGGACGACAATACGGCGATCGCGGATATGTCCGATGAAATGCTTCACGATGTTTTCCGCATCAACACCTTCGGCCTGATGTACGGCCTGCGGGAAGAATGCAGACAGTATCTGACCCAGGGCGACGGCGGCGTGATCGTCAACGTCTGCTCCGTCGGCGCGACGCACCAGACCGCAGGCGCGGCCTACTGCGCCAGCAAGGGCGCTGTTCTGGCGGCGACAAAGAACACGGCGTTCATGTACATGGAGGAAGGCATCCGCTGCAATGCCCTCTCCCCCGGCGGCGTCGTGACTGACATCCCGCTGGTCATGCCGGCAGCCGACGAGTTTGGCTTTGGCAGAACCAGCAAGCTGCTGGACTTCTCCGGCGAGCTTGCCATGCCGGAAGACCTGGCGGACGCGATCCTGTTCCTGGCCAGCGACCAGTCCCGCTACGTCAACGGCGAAGAGATCAAGTGCGACGGCGGCTGGACGTGCTTCTGATACTAGTTTTCAATAAAACGGTTAAAAACCGTTTTATTCGGCTGCTGTTT
>ERZ827458.555-NODE-555-length-49245-cov-3.854605_pt1 | contig 49245 bp, 47 predicted proteins | sample MGYA00519706_ERZ827458 | MGnify/ENA primary metagenome ERZ827458 (study PRJEB31778, sample SAMEA3449309) | human gut metagenome | biome: human gut; feature: human-associated habitat; material: faeces | place: United Kingdom | collected 2010/2012 ...
GATATCCCCCGCCGTGCCGGAGACCGTCACCGTCTGCGTATACCGCTTCGAGACCGTGTTATACGATCTTATTCCCTTTGTGCGCCACAAGAATTCCGCCTTTATATACCTCGACCTCTTCCGGAAATACCGGTGCAAGTTCCCAGCATGACCTCGGCGAAAAATATCTTGCATTCTCTGATTCGGACGGGTACGGCATATAGAAGCATCCGCCGGGGAAAAGAGCGTCATACAAAATGCGCTTTACCAACCTTGCTTGCGGAACATCGTAGTCGAGAAATTCGCAGTTCGCGCCGATGAAAAGCCGTCCTCCGTCCAGCTTTTCAACGTTCACATTTTCCGGAGCCGAAACGGGCTCTTTCAGATACGCAGCAGATACCGGCGAAAGGACATTGGCCCACCCCGGTGCTATCAGGTAGTGGTAGGTGCTTTGGTTTTCATCCTCCGTCAGCATTCTATGGGAGGGGTCTTTGCGATAGCGGTTATCTGTCGATAGATCTCGGTTGTTGAATTTTCCCCAGTAATCGGGATACCCACCCGGGCCTGTCGTTGCAGCAATGCAAAAATCGATCTTGCCGTATTTCTCCGACAGGTCAAGCGCCATCTGTTTCAGCCAGGATGTATACAGTCTCACCTCTGCGTCGAGGGAGACCAGATTATGGCGCAAGCAGAGCTTTCCGTAAAACAAATTTGGGTCCAGCTTGGTCTGCGCACAATACAGCTCGCATACACAGTCGATGCCGCGCGGGTATCCTAGCCCTTTTTTCCCAACGGCATCGTAGATCGTTAAAAAACCTTCCCGCAAGACATCAAGACCGGCTCCTTTTTTCAGCGGTTCTAAAATGATTTTTTCAAAGCTGTCGTTATAATCCTGTGAAAAGAAGGGATATTTTGCGCAGGCCGGTGGTGGGCTCGGGTCAAAATATACAGAGCGGACATACCGGCGCATCTGTGTCAGATTTTTTGCATGATTTCCGGGAACCACGCCCTCCGTGAAGAGCGTAAGATAAGATCGACCGTGTAAAATACAGCCGTCGGATACCTCGTTTTTGAGTTTGGCAGCGGGTATCCTCTTGCCATCCAGTCTCCAGTCGAATATGCATCGGTCAGCATAAAAGTCCGTGACGTGACGGTAAAAGTCATAGATCAACTCCGTCATCTGCGTCTGTGTCAAGTCAAAGAAGTCCCCCCGCAGAAGCGCCGCTCTTTTGTCTGTGACCGTCCGGCGGAAGAAAGCAGTAGGAATCATTTGTTGCTCCTTCTTTAATTTCAATAAACTTATGAAATTTCAAGCTTACGGAACCAGGTCGATTATGCTTTGTAAGACAGATAGAGATTCACCCGTTACAAAGTTAGCAAATACTTGTGCCGTTCTATAAAACTAAAATGACACGGCGATGCAGACAGTAAAAAACACACATTTTCATCCATCTTCCATTCGCCGTGTCTGGGTTAATTATATATGTTCAGGTTTTCTTATGCAAGTAAAATGTCTATCATCGGGGACTCCGGTCAAAAAGGGGAATGCACTCTTACGATCTTATCATAACGCCAAAAGCGGAACGACGTATAACGCCGTTCCGCTTTTGCCATCCGATTTGCCGCCGGGAGAGAGGACCGGCTGCGGGCTGGACGATCGCCCAAGAAAGGGGAGAAATGAGAGGGAAAGAAATAATTGGAGGTTTTGTCTGTCTTGCTTCGTCCGACTGTCTGTATATTACCGGAAATCCGCGCTGTTTTCCTGAACAGACCGTGTTATTTCTGAAAACAAACTGTGAATAACGCGTCCCGGGCAAAGTTTCCTTCCTGCCGGAAAGCTGTCTCTCCTTCCCCGGTAAGATGCAAAAAGCGGAACGACGTAACGCCGTTCCGCTTTTGCCGTCCGATTCGCAGCCGGGAGAGAGAACGGCTGCGGGCTGGAGGATCGCCCGAAAGGGGAGAAATGAGAGGGAAAGAAATAATTGGAGGGATTCATCTGTCTTGCTTCGTCCGACTGTCTGTATATTACCGGAAATCCCCCGAAGTTTCCTAAACAGACTGTGTTATTTCTGAAAACAAAATGTGAACGACGCGGAGGGCGTGTATAAATTCTTTTCGTACCGGTAAAAATACCCTCGAATCCCAAATCGAGGAGGTTAACCATGGAGGAAAAGAAAGGCTTCAGCAAAAAGCTGAATGCGTTCTTTGCCGGGAAGGGCTTCTACATAGTCCTTCTTCTGTGCGCCGTACTGGTCGGGGCTTCGTTCTGGCTGGTTGGACGCGGAAGCAGGGCTGATGTAGAGCGCGATCCGGTCAAGGAAACGAACATCACGGCTTCGGTGCAGGAGACCGCGCCGCCGCAGGGCAGCATCCCCGTTATGAACACGGAGGAGGACGAGCGTCTCCCGCTCGGCACGGGCGTCCTGCCCGCCGCGGAGGGCGAGGAGATGCCGGAGGCGCAGGTCCCCGCCGTGCAGGAGGAGCTGCCGGACGTTCCGGTATCGGTGAACGAGAGCGCTCCGCAGTTCATCCGTCCGGTAAACGGCGTGCTGCTTCGCGGCTTCAGCGCGGAGGCGCTCTCCTATGACCGCACGATGGCCGACTGGCGCGTTCACCGCGGCTGGGACATCGCATGCGACGCGGGCGAGCCGGTGCTTGCCGTATCCGGCGGCACGGTGACGGCGGTGTATGAGGACGATCTTCTCGGCACCGTTGTGGAGATCGACCACGGGAACGATGTCGTGAGCGTGTACGCCAATCTCGACGTCTCCCCCGCCGTCGGCATCGGGCAGACGGTTTCCTGCGGCGACACGGTCGGCGCCGTCGGCACAACGGCGCTCGCCGAATCCGGCGAGGAGGCGCATCTCCACTTCGCCATGCGGCGCGGCGGCAGCACCGTTGATCCCGCCGAATATGTGCCGGAGACCTGAGGCGGAACTTTTTTCGGGCGGCTGCGTCTTAGTATAAGACGCAGCCGCTTACTTTTTTCCGCCGATTGACGAGCGGCGGCAAAACGGCTATACTTATGATTTGATATATTGCTGTACCGGGAGGACGCCATGCATCCGATCACAAAGAAACAGAAAATACAGTACATACTCGCCGCCGCGGGCTTTGTCCTGCTGGCGCTGGCGCTGCTGTTTCTGCTTTTGCAGGGTCCGTCCGGCGGGAAATCCGACGCGGACGCGGCACCGACGCCCGAAGTGACCGCCGCCCCCAGTGCCTCTGCCGGTCTCACCATCGCCGGAGTGGATGTCGATCCCGCGGCGGACAGCTTTGAGCTTGCCGGAAAGACGCTCTCTGCCGGGGACTGCGCCTCCATCGCCTCGCTCGGGAATCTCACGACGCTCTCGCTGACGAACTGCAATATTTCGGACGTGCATTTTCTTGCAGGACTTACGCAGCTGCGCACGCTCATTCTCTCCGACAACGCCATGGCGGACGCTTCGCCGCTCGCCTCGCTCTCGCAGCTGCGCACGCTGTATCTCGACCGGAATCCGGTCGCCGACCTTTCCGTCCTCTCGCCGCTCTCTGCGCTCACGACGCTCTCCATTCAGGGCGTGGAGATCGCGGACTATGTGCTCGAAGACCTGCAAAAAGCGCTGCCCGGCTGCCGCATATTCAGCGACAGCGTCGTGGAGGGCTCGCGTCCGGTGTCTCTCGGCGGTCTGGACTTCACCGAATCGGTCGAATCGCTCGACCTTTCGGGCCGCGGCATCACGGACATTTCCGCGCTCTCCGGCTGCTCGGAGCTGCGCGAGCTCAATCTCTCGAACAACCCGATCGCCGATATCTCCACGCTCGCCCTGCTGCCGAAGCTCACCTCGCTCGATCTGAGCGCCACGGGACGGAGCGATCTCGATAACGAGCTTCTCTCGTCGCTGCGCTCGCTCTCGTACCTGAAGCTTGAAAACAACGACGGCGTCACCGCCGAGGGCATCGACGCGCTGCAATCGGCGCTGCCGAGCTGCCAGATCGTCCATGAGCCGAAGTACTATACCGTCGTTTTCGGCGACCAGTCCTTCTCGTCGGACGCCTCCGATGTGACGGTGGACGCGCTGGGGCTCACAACGCTCTCCGGCATCGAGAAATTCCACCAGCTGCGGCGGCTGAGCGCCTACGGCAACACGCTCACCGACCTTGCGCCGCTCGCGGAGCTGTTCTCCGTGGAGGAGCTGCAATTGGGCTATAACAACCTCTGCGATCTCTCCGCTCTCACCGGCCACACGGCGCTGCGGCGACTCATTCTCGACCACAACGCCCTGCGCGACATCACCGCGCTCTCTGGCTGTACCGCGCTTGAGGAGCTCGATCTCAGCTATAACGACCTGAACTCCCTTGCGGCGCTCCGCTCGCTCACGCAGCTTCGCACGCTGAACATCACCGGAAATCCGGCTCTCACCGCCGATATGGTGCGCTCGCTGCAGGAGGCTCTCCCCGCCTGCCAGATCATCACAGACATCGACCTCTCCATGCCGGAGCCGACGCCCGAACCTCCCGCGGAAACACCGCAGCCCTGACCGCATCGGTTTAAAAAGCACAAAAACCGCCCATACTATGTGTATAACCTACATAGAAGGGCGGTTCTTTTTATGCATAAAAACGACAGGCTGCGGCCATGGGAAACGGCGCTGCTCGCGGCGGTGTGCGTAACGCTGCTCACCGGCGTGTGGGCGCAGGGGCGGCAGAGCGCTCTTGCGGACAAGGTCGTGCGGCTGCACGTGATCGCCGCGTCCGACAGCGCGGAGGATCAGCGCGTGAAGCTCGAGGTGCGGGATGCGCTGCTCGCGTATCTTACGCCGCGGCTGGAAGCCGCGTCCGGCGCGCAGGATGCTGCGGCGGTGATCGCCGCGGCGTCGGGGGAGCTTCAGCGTATCGCGGAGACCGCAAGCGGCGGCAGCGCCCGCGTGGAGCTCGGGCGTGAAACGTACCCCACGCGGGAATACGAAACCTTCTCGCTCCCGGCGGGCGTGTATACGTCGCTTCGCATAACGCTCGGCGCGGGCAGCGGGCGAAACTGGTGGTGCGTGGTGTATCCTCCGCTCTGTACATCGGGCGTGGAGACCGCGCAGGAAGCCGCCGTGCTCTCGGATGACGATGTAAAGCTCATCACCGAAGACGGCGAGGGCTATGTTCTCCGCTTCCGTCTGCTCGAATGGTGGGGCTCTCTCACCGGAAAGTGATCCCGGAATACCATTTTGGCACGAGCGTCCGGAAGAAATCGTAGTCGCGGATGATGCGCGCAGCGCGCGCTTTCATTTCGGAGACATCCCTTGCACCAAACGGCTTCGCCCAGACGATCGAGAAAAGCGCCGCGTGGGCGCTGTATACGGCAAGCGCCTTCCAGAAGTTTTCCGGCACGTTTCCGGCAAAATAAGCGTCGATCTGTCCCGCGCAGTACGCCGCGCTGGCCTCGACACCGAAGCATTCAAGTTTATAGAATTCCTCGTACGGGTCACCAACCTCCCAACGGTTGAAGTCGATCACGCCGAGCGAACCGTCCCTCCGGTACACCAGATTTCCCGGATGGAAATCCCCGTGCAGGTATACCGGCGGCTGCGTCCATATCGCGTCGATATTCTCCCGCACGAAAGCGATGGTGCCTTCGTCGCCGGGTATCCGCACGTCCGACGCCTCGTAGCGTTCGAGCTGGCGGAGCTTCCTTTCCTTTTTTGTCTCCTCCGGCACATCCGCCGCGTCCAGTGGCAGCAAATGGATCCTGCGCAGGATGCCGCCCGCCTCGCGTCCGAGACGGTACTGCTCTTCCTTCGGCAGCGTGGGCAGAACCTTTTCCAGATCGTCGCCCTCGACCCACGTGAGCAGCATATACGTCCCCGCAGCGCACCGCCCGAACCCTACCGGCTCGGATATCGGAAAATCGAGAGATGAGAATTTTTCGATGATCTCGCATTCCTTTTTCTTCGCCGCATATCGCTCCGGTGCGGAAATACGCAGCTGCAGATACCGCCCGTCCTGCGTCCGGACATGGTATTTTTCGTCGCTCGACCAGCCCTTTTCGATCTTTTCCACAGACAGCCAGCTCTCGCTGCCCCGGATCTCTTCAAACACACTCATGCCCCCCTTCACGGCGCAAAAGGCACTCTCTTACGAGAGTGCCTTTTCGCATAATCAATACTGGTAATGGTGCGCGTCCTGCAAGACCATTTCCTTCACCTTCATGAGGCGTACCTTTGTGGAGTTTTCGTTCTCCTCGAGCTTCATGGAGATGTATTTGATGTTCTTCTGCAGATCGGGGATCATGACGTACTCGAGCGCGTTCACGCGGCGGCGCGTCTTTTCGATCTCCTGCGCGAGAAGCTGCATCGTTTTTTCGACCTGCGCCAGCTCCAGCATGTCCTCAAACACGCCCGAGAGAGCGGTCATGGCGTCGTCCAGCTCGCCGGAGGTCTGCGCGAGACCGTAGGGGAAGATGTCCCCTTCCTCGGCGGTCTTGGTCTGGAAATCGTAGACCGGGACGTTGACGCTCATGATGTTCTTGAAGCTCACATCGAGCGCCACGCTCTGCCGCGGATAGAGCAGCGCCTGCTCGAGCATTTCCGGCGACATGACCGCGCTCGCCACGCTCAGCGCGCCGAACGCTTCGGTCAGTCCCTGCTCGACCTTCGTGCGCAGCTCCTTATTGCGGCGGACAACGTCCATAAACTGACGCATCAGCTCATCGCGCTTGTCCTTGAGCAGCTTATGGCCGCGGGAGGCGGTTTTCAGTCGGCCCTTCATCTGGTTGAGCACCATTCGGGTCGGTGTTATGGTTGCCATGGGATCACCTCTTCCTTTCCGCGAAGCGCATTACTGCTGCTTCTTGGGAAGATACTTCGCAATGAACTCCGGCTTGATGCGCTTGAGCTCGCGCTCGGGCAGGATGGAGAGCAGCTCCCAGCCGATGGTGAGCGTCTCTTCAATGGAGCGGTTGGTCTCATTGCCCTGGGAGACATAGCGCTTTTCAAACTCTTCGGCGAACTTCGCGTAGAGCTTGTCGTCGTCGCTCAGCGCCGCTTCGCCCAGGATCGTCATAAGCTCCTTGGCTTCCTTGCCGCGGGCGTAGGCCGCGAACAGCTGGTTCATCGTACCGGCGTGGTCGGCGCGGGTCTTGCCCTCGCCGATGCCTTTGTCCTTGAGTCGGGAAAGGCTCGGCAGCACGTCCACCGGGGGAACGACGCCCTTGCGGTACAGATCGCGGCTGAGGATGATCTGGCCCTCGGTGATATAGCCGGTCAGGTCGGGGATGGGGTGGGTCTTGTCGTCCTCCGGCATGGTCAGGATGGGGATCATCGTGATCGAGCCGGCGCGGCCCACACGGCGGCCGGCGCGCTCGTACATCGTCGCAAGGTCGGTGTACAGGTAGCCGGGATAACCGCGGCGGCCGGGGACTTCCTTCTTTGCGGCGGAGATCTCGCGCAGCGCTTCGGCGTAGTTCGTGATATCCGTGAGGATGACGAGGACGTGCATGTCCTTCTCAAACGCCAGATACTCCGCGGCGGTCAGCGCCATACGCGGCGTGGCGATACGCTCGACGGCGGGGTCGTTTGCAAGGTTGGAGAATACGACCGTGCGGTCGATGGCGCCGGTGCGGCGGAACTCCTGAATGAAGTATTCGGATTCCTCGAACGTGATGCCGATGGCGGCGAACACGACGGCGAAGTTCTCACCGTCGCCGAGCACCTTCGCCTGACGCGCGATCTGCGCGGCGAGCGCCGCGTGGGGCAGACCGGAGCAGGAGAAGATGGGCAGCTTCTGGCCGCGGACGAGGGTGTTCAATCCGTCGATGGTGGAAACGCCGGTCTGGATGAACTCGGCGGGGTAAGCGCGGGCGGCGGGGTTCATGGGAAGACCGTTGATGTCGCGGTGCTCCTCGGCGATGATGGCCGGGCCTCCGTCGATCGGCTCGCCCATGCCGTTGAAGACACGGCCGAGCATATCCTCGCTCACGCCAAGCTCGAGCGGATGGCCGAGGAAGCGGACCTTGCTCTCGGCAAGGTTGATGCCCTGCGCCGACTCGAAGAGCTGCACGACCGCGCGGTCGCCCTCAACTTCGAGCACCTTGCAGCGCCGGACGCTGCCGTTCGGCAGCTCGATCTCCGCCAGCTCGTCGTAGGTGACGCCATCGACGTGCTCCACGATCATCAGAGGGCTGGCGATCTCCTTAATTGTCTTATATTCGCGGATCACTGCTCCTCACCTCCCCGGACAACTTCGTCGATCTCGGACTGCATCTCGTCGAGAATGCCGTCGTAAACCTTCTCATATTCTTCCTGCGGCGCCATTTTCGCGCGGCCGATGGCCTCGCGCGCGCCGATGTTGAAGAGACCGTTGAGCTCGGCGCCCTTGCCGAGCGCGGCGCGGCACTTCGCGTCGTACTGCAGCACGAGATCAAGCAGGCGGTACTGCTTGCCGTAAGAGGAGTAGGCGTCCTCGGTGATGAAGGCGTTCTGCTGCAGGAAGTCCTCGCGGATCATACGCGCGGTCTCCATCGTCATGCGGTCGGCGGGGCTGAGCGCGTCCTGACCGACGAGACGGACGATTTCCTGAAGCTCTGCCTCTTCCTGCAGAATGCTCATGGCCTTCGTGCGGTTGGCCATATACGTCGCGCCGAATTCCTTATCGTAGAACTCGCGCAGCGAGTCGGTGTACAGCGAGTACGACGTCAGCCAGTTGATCGCCGGGAAGTGGCGGGCGTAGGCCAGAGAGCTGTCGAGCGCCCAGAACACCTTGACGATACGCATCGTCGCCTGCGAGACCGGCTCGGACGTGTCGCCGCCCGGAGGCGAGACGGCGCCGATGGCGGTGACGCTGCCCTGACGCTTGTCGCTGCCGAGGCAGGTGACGCAGCCGGCGCGCTCGTAGAACTGCGCGATACGGCTGGCGAGGTACGCGGGGTAGCCCTCTTCGCCGGGCATCTCTTCCAGACGGCCGGACATTTCGCGCAGCGCCTCGGCCCAGCGGGACGTGGAGTCGGCGAGAACGGCGACGTCATAGCCCATGTCGCGGAAGTACTCCGCGATGGTGATGCCGGTGTAGATGGAAGCCTCACGCGCGGCCACGGGCATATCGGAGGTGTTCGCGATAAGCACCGTGCGCTTCATCAGGGGCTCTCCGGTATTGGGGTCGTGCAGCTCCGGGAACTCCATCAGAACGTCGGTCATCTCGTTGCCGCGCTCGCCGCAGCCGATGTAGACGACGATATCCACATCCGACCACTTTGCGAGCTGGTGCTGCACGACGGTCTTGCCGCTGCCGAACGGGCCGGGGACGGCTGCCGTGCCGCCCTTGGCGACGGGGAACATGGTGTCGATGATGCGCTGTCCGGAGTTCAGCGGACGGCTGGGGGTGAATTTGCCGGCGTTCGGGCGCTGGATACGCACCGGCCAGCGCTGGATCATATCCAGCTCGATCTCGCTGCCGTCGCCGAGCGTCAGGCAGGCGATCTTTTCCTCGACGGTGAATTCGCCGCCGCGGATCCACTTCACGGTGCCCTTCTTGATCGTCGGGGGAACCATGATCTTGTGGAGGATGGCGGTCGTCTCCTGCACGGTGCCGAGCACGTCGCCGGCGACGAGCTCATCGCCCTCCTTCGCCGCGGGGACGAAGTTCCAGATCTTCTTGCGGTTGAGCGCCGGAACGCTCACGCCGCGGGCGATCGTCTCGCCGGTGAGATCGCGGATCTCCGGCAGGGGACGCTGGATGCCGTCATAGATGTTTTCGAGCATGCCGGGCCCGAGCTCCACGCTCAGCGGCATACCGGTCGTCACGACCTCGGCGCCGGGGCCAAGGCCGGAGGTCTCTTCGTAGACCTGAATGGAGGCGCTGCCTCCGGTCATATTCAGTATCTCGCCGATCAGGTGCTGTTCGCCGACACGGACAACGTCCGATACGTTGGCGTCCTCCAGACCGTCGGCCACCACCAGCGGTCCGGATACTTTAATCACTTTTCCGCTCAATGTTCTACCTTCTTTCCGTTAAGGTTCCGGCGCGGCGCTGCCGCCGCCCGGCGCGCCGCATGCGGCGCGAAAGGGTCGTCTTTATAACTTACAGGATATTGCTGCCGACGGCGCGTTCCACCGCCGAGCGCAGCGCGCTCTGGCCGAGGCCGAGCGTCCCGTCCCGTCCGGGGATGAGGATGATCGCCGGGGTGGGGCTGTCCTTGAAGCGGTCGATCTCATGCGAAAGCTCCGCGGCAAGGTTCTCCTCCAGATAGAGGATGGCGTATTCGCTCTCGCCGGAGGTGATCCGGCGGAGAGTGTGCCGCGCCTCGTCCGCGCTGTCCACGGGGAACACGTCCAGCCCGAGCGCTTTAAAGCCCATAACGGTCTCTCTGCCGCCCATGACGCCGATCTTATACATAGCTCTCACGCAGCCTTTCTTTCAGTCGCTCCGGGTCGATGCCGGCCAGAAGCCCGGTGAGCACCATGCGGACCGCCATGGTGTTGCCCTCCTCCGCCGTCAGATAGCCGACGACCTGTTCGGGGCCGAAGCTCTTGAGATGCGCGCCGGTCATGTAGCGGTTGACGGCGTTGTCGCACTCGCGCTCAAACTCCGTCATCGTACCGCCCTCGATCGCGGCCGCGCCGAGCGCGGCGGCATCGCTGAACGGCGTCGAAGCGAACGCCGCGGCGATCCCCTCGCCGGAGAACACCGCCTGCACGAGCCGCTGCACCGGAACATTGCCGCCCGCGACGAGCGCGCCGCGGAGGAACTCCGCGTCCTTGCCCATGCGCACGCAGCGCACCGCGGCGCGGAGGTTCGCGCTGTCGATGAGCGTTGTGACATAGCCCTTCACGAAGGGGCTCGACACCGCGTCGGCCAGCGCCTTGAGATCCTCATAGTACGCCTTGTCGAGCGCGAAGTCCGCCAGCTGCGGATTGCCGGTGCGGGCAAGAATGCCCTTGGCCTCCGCCATGGCGGGGCCGAGCTTTCCGGGGATGAACTGGAAGCTGTCCTCGCGGAACGCCGCTTCGAGCTTTTCCGGCTCGACCTGTCCGGCGTCGGAGAGGAGGTACGCCGCGTCAACGCCCGCGCCCTCGCCCTTGACGATGGTTTTGGCGTTGTGGTAGTCGTACTTCAGCCGGAAGATGCCCACCAGCTCCTTTTCCGGAACGAAGCGGGTGATCTCCGCATAGATCTCCGCCTGACGCTTGGCAAGCGCCTCGCTCACCGCCGCGCTGCCCTTGCCGGAAAGATCGGGCCAGCCGATCTCGGCGAGGAGCCTTGCGGCTTCCTCAAAGCTGCCGGAGGAGAGCATCTGCTCGAGCCGGTCACGGCGGAGCATGCGGTTCTCCCGTGCCTTGAGCATCGAGGAGATGAACAGATAATCTTTGTCCGAAACTTTTTTGTTTGCCATTTTCTTCCCGCCTTCCAACCGGATCAGTCAAAGAGGATGGCGGCGATCTCCGCATCCAGACTGTTCCGGCTCAGCGCAAGAAGCGTGTCAACGGTGCAGTTGACTTCCACGCTGCCCTCGCGGAGCTTGAGACCGCCGGAGAAGTCGCCGCTCTCGTCCGAGAGCGTGAGCCCGGCGGGGAGTCCCCGCTCGGTCAGGATCTCGTTCGCGCCGCGGACGATCGCCTCGCCCATGGAGCGGTCCTGGCTGTTGATGACGATGCGTTCATGCCCGGTGACGGCGGCATGGCCCGCCTGAGACGCGAGGAACGCCGTATATTTTTCCTCCGGCAGGGCGAGGAGCTTTTCCTTTGCTCTGCCATAGGCGCGCTCGAGAATGCTCTGCTTGAGCGCGAGCGTATCCTTGCGGCTCTGGAGCTTTGCGGCGCGCTGTTCGCGCTCGGCGCCGAGGCGGACCTCGGTATTGCCCTCGTTCATGCGCGCTTCATACGCCTCGTCCGCTTTTTTCTGGTAGGCGGCGCGGATCTCCCCCGCCGTCTTTTCGGCCTCGGCGATCACGGCGGCGGCGGCTTCGTTCGCCTCTGCCGTGATACGGGCCGTGATTTTTTCAATTCCGTTCATGGCGATACCGGTCCTTTCCGGATCAGGCGCCGAGGTGCAGGTTCAGCAGCATCAGGAAGGAGGCGAGCAGCGAGAGGATGGCGTAAAACTCGACCGTGATGCAGAGGATGATGCCCTTCGCCCAGTCGTCCGGACGCTTGGCCATCAGGTTGACGGCGGTAGCAGCCACGCGGCCCTGCGCCGGAGCGGAGATAGCGGCGCCGGTCGCCATCGGGAGGCACGCGCACGCAACGCGCAGACCGTCAACGACGGTGAGGCTGGTCGGATCGACGTTGCCGCCGAACACGCCCATCTGGAGCAGCGCAAAGAACCAGACGACGAGGCCGTACAGCCCCTGGGTGCCGGGGATGACCTGAAGGATCAGGACTTTGCCGAAGTAAGAGGGATCTTCGCTGAGAAGGCCGGTGCCGGCCTCACCGGCAAGGCCGCAGCCCTTGGCAGAACCGGCGCAGCAGAGACCGCACGCGAGGGACGCCCCCAGGAAACCGATGGCGAGACCGCCGAAGCTCTCAAAGAATGCAGTGATCATTGTTTTACTCCTCCTTGATATCTACATATTTCGTTTGAATTTTCAAAGGACGGAAAGCCTTGCCGCCGTCCCGGTACCACTTGCCGAAGAACTCGAGGAACTGCAGTCGCAGCGTGTGCACGAAGCAGCCGATCAGGTTCAGCGCAAAGTTCAGCGCATGGCCGATGCAGAACACGAGCACGAAGAGGATCGTGCCGCCCACGGTCATGCCGTTGGCGTTGCCGAGCGAGCCGAGCTGGTTGAATACGCTCGCAATAACGCTGCCGGCGAGCATCAGCGCCATCAGACGCGAGTAAGAGAGCAGATCGCCCAGATACCCGGTCGCGCCGTTGTATACCGCGCCGAAAATGCCGGTGATCTTTCCGAAGCCCTTGCCGGTGATGAGCTGTCCGAGCACGAGCATGCCGATGCCGACGAAGAGAACGATCTTCGTTCCGCCGGTCACCATGACGAGAATGCCCGCGATCATCACCCACCAGCACAGATCGTTGAGCAGAGCGTCCGCCCACTCGCCGTCCTTGAGCTTGAGATAGATGCCGATGCCCGTGCCGAGCGCCAGATGGATCGCGCCGAGGCAGATCGCCGCGATGAGGACATACAGCGGGTTGTTGCCCTCGAGCAGGTTGAGCGGCAGATCGATCGCGATGCTGCCGATATGGATCGTGCCGAGGTGCGGTACGATCGACCAGTCCCTGCCGAACCAACCGCCGATGACGGAGACAACGTCGCCGAAGAAGCCGCCGGTCAGGAAGCCTATGATGAATGTGGAAATGCCGCATTCGATCAGCAGCCCCGCGGCGTTTTTCATGCTTCCCTTCGGCTTTGCCTTCCAGAGGAAGAGCAGTCCCGCGATCAGCAGGATAAGGCCGTACGCCATATCCGCGAACATGATGCCGAAGAACAGCGCGAAAAACGGCATGATAAAGGGGTTGGGGTCAAGTCCGTTGTACGCCGGGAGAGAATACATCTCCGTGACGATGTTGTACGGACGGGTCAGCGCGTTATTGCGCAGCTGGATGGGGACCTCCTCCGGGTGCTCCGGATCGGGCTCCTCCGTTTCCCAGGCGCAGCAGTATTTCGAGAGAGTCTCGCCGAGCTTTTTCTCCTCCGGCGCGGTGAGCCAGCCTTCAAAATAGAAGGTGCTGTCCGACTGCAGGAGCTTTTCGGCCGTCTCTTCGCGCGCAATGCGCGTCGAGAGCGTGTCCGCGCCGAGCTGCAGCGCGTCGCGGTGCGCCGCGTAGGAGGCAAGCTCTTCGATCTTCTTGGCCGCCTGTGCCGTCAGCTCCTCGCTGCGGCGGAGCGCGGCGTTATAGACCTGCTCCGGCGTTCCGGTGCCCTCCGGCAAAGAGATCGCCGAAAAGCCGAACGGCCGCAGCGCCGCGGCGATCGCTTCGCGGTCCTCCCGGCGGAAGAGCAGCGATACATACCGGCTGGTTTTGTCCTCGGAAACGAGATCAAAGCTGACCTCCAGCTCCGAGAGCGCGGCGTTTACTTCCTCCATGGGGACAGCGGCGGGAAGTGTGCCGAGCTGCATTTCGCAGCTTTGCGTCTCCATGCGCTCAAGCGGGACGTTCAGCGCCGTCCACGGCGTCATGGCCTCCGCCGAGGCGCGTTCCCGGCTTGCGCGGGTGAGAAGGCTGCGCGCCTCCGCATCCAGCGAGAGGATCTCTCCCGCCAGAGCGAGATCGGCGGCCAAAGCACTCTCGTCGAGCAGCTTGGCGCATTCGACCTCCGGCTTCGGCGTAAGCAGGCCCTTTTTGGCAGGGGCGTGCTTGTCCAGCAGCCGCAGCGCGTTGACGATTGTTGTCTGTTCCGAGCGCTTCTGCCAGACCTTTCCGCCGTCCGGACGCCGGAAGGCCGCCAGCTCCTCCCGGTCCGGCCGGCCGGCCGGATCCGACACCTCCACGCAGCCGAGAAGCATCAGCTCACGCAGCAGTTCTTCCTTCTGGGAATGAACGCCGATGAGCCGGAGCTTTTTCATGGCTACAATGCTCATTTATCCGTTCACGATCCTTTCCACGATCCGGTCTGCCGCCTCTTCCAGGCGGTCCTCCGCGTGACTGCGCAGAGAATCCATCTCCTCGCGCGCCGCTTCCCGGATCTTTTCACTTTCCGCAGCGCTCTTTTCCTCTGCGCTCTTCGCGAGAGTCCAGAGCTCTGCCGCAGCTCTTTCTGCGGCTTCCTTCACAGCTGCGGTCCCCTCTCTGTCGGCTTTCGCAGCAATTTCCTTTGCTTTCTGCGCCGCTTCCGCCTTTTTTCGGGCCGCATCCTGTTCCGCCTGCTCTACGGCAAGAATTGCTTCCAGTGCCATTTTTTGAAACACCTCCCGTCAAAGCCTAATTTTCTGACATCGTAAATGTACACTCTTTTTTCATCAAATTCAAGTGATAATGTTGTTAAATTGTCACCCGAAAAGTCTTGTGCGCAGCATTTTTTCCGTTTTAACCAAATAAAGGCCGCCGTGTTTGGGCAAGTTGTATTTTATGCTTGCAAAATCGAGAAGAAACTATATAATATTATATAATAAACAAATTGTGCCCATCGAGCGGGCACAAAAAAGCCCCATTCTGCACCCATAAAAGGAGACTCTTTCATGGCAGAGCGATACACCCGACATATGAACGACCGGCGGGAGGGCCGCCAGCTCTATACGCTTCCCGCCTACGCCCGAATCCAGCCGTACATCCTCCGCCGCCGGAGCGACGCCGCCTGCTTCCTCTCGGACAGCGTGGAGGTCACGGGCGTGGAGAAATGGCTGCGGGAAAAGCGCGCCGGCGGCTGGGCGAACCTCGGCTTTCTGCATCTGATCATCGCGGCTTACGTCCGCACGGTGTCCATGCGTCCGGGCATCAACCGGTTCGTATCCGGACGGCGCATCTATGCCCGCAACGACATTGAAGTCGTTCTCCCCGTCAAGCGCAGCGCCTCCGTCACCGCGACGGAGACGAGCATCAAGGTCCGCTTCGCGCCGACCGACACGGTGTTCGACGTTTACCGCAAGCTCACCGAGGCCACGGACGAGGTCCGCGCCGACATTTCCCTGAGCGCCCCGGAAAAGCTCGCCAACACGCTCATGCGCTTCCCCCGCGTTCTGCTGCGCATGGCGATGAGTATTTTCCGTCTGATGGATTATTTTGACTGGCTGCCGCGCACCTGGCTGGATGTCAGCCCGTTCCACGGCAGCGTAACGATGCTCGATCTCGGCAGCTTCGGCGTCCCGCCCGCGGATCCGCACCTTGCCGATTTCGGCAACATGCCCTGCGCCGTTTCGTTCGGCGCGCGGCGCAAGGTGAGCGAGGCGGACGGCACCGCCTCCGGCGTCGAGCGGCACTATGTCGATCTGCGCATCGCCTGCGACGAGCGCATCGCCGACAGCTATTACTTTGCCAGCGCTCTCAAATGCCTGAAATATTTCCTGCGCAACCCCCACCTTCTGGAGCTGGCTCCGGAGTCTGTGGAGGAGGACGTGAACTGATTTTTTCACGAGCAGAAACCTTTTCCGCCCGATTTCACTCCGCTGCCGGATTTTTCCGCGAAAAATGCTGCGGCGGGGGCTTGCAATTTTCCCGTCTTGTGGCATAATATTATGTTAACAGGTCTATCTGTATTTATAAGGTACATACCGGGAGATACTCCATGAAACGAAAGATCCTTTCTCTGATCCTCTGCTGTGCGCTGCTCTTCTCTCTCGCCGCCTGCGGCAAGACCGAAGCGCCGCAGCCGACGGCAAGCGCCGGAACGGAGACCGCTCCGGACAGCGAAAACCCCGCCGCGGCGGAGGGCATTTCCTATGCCGATGCCTACGCGCAGTACACCGCGATCTACGGCGCGCTGCTCAACGCCGTGCAGCAGCGGCTCGACACGCACGACGCCAGGCTCCAGGCCGCGTATCCGGACAGCTACTACATGAACTCCGATTACCTTCTGCTCGTGTACGTTCCGTTCACGACGGCGTATCCGTCGCTCGGGCGCGAGCTGCGCGCCGACAATCTGGACGCAGCGCAGACGTCGCTCCGCGAAACGTTCCCCGACGCCGTGCTCACGATGACCGCGCCGGGACGCTACGAGGCAGTATACACCTATGCGGACAAGACCTCCGGCACGGAGGTGCAGCGCGAGGGCAAATGCCAGTGGGACTGCGACGGGCTGACCGGCGCGATCCGCGTCCGCGCGTACATTGACGGCGAGCTGACCGAGTTCACCGAGTTTGTCCCCCTCGGCGGCAGCCGGTACCTGCTCTACACCGCGACCGACAAGGCGATCGTCGAGTACATCGAGGGCGAGATCACCGCGCTCTGGCACGCCCACCGCATCAGCGAGCCGGCGCAGGGCCTGTTCCCCGGCGACATGCGGCTTATGAGCCTTGCCGAGCAGGACTTCTTCCCCGGCGAGGGCGCTTCCTTCTCCGGCACGGACTGGATCACCGGCGATGCCGACGCGCAGTATGTCATCACGCTGCAAAACGGCGAAATGGTTTATACCGGCAAGATCTCGCAGGATCTCGTTGATCAGGACGGCAACCGCACCGGCATCGTCTGGCAGGACATCGCGCCGATCACGCTTCTTGCGTGAACGGATCGCCCCGTCCATGCGTCATTATTATAGGTAAACCGATACGAACGATTTTCCAAACTACGCGACCCCCGCGCGGGGTCAACGGAGGGAGAAAACTGATATGAAAAAACGCCTTCTTTCCCTGCTGCTGACCGTATGTCTCGTTGCAGCGCTCTTCACCGGTCTCACCGGCATGGCGAACGCCGCCGACGACAAGGTCGTGGGCTATCTTACGAGCTATACTCTCAAAGCGGGCGACACGATCTACGGTGTGTGTGAAGCGAAAAAGATCGACTTCAACGCCAACCTCGCCATGATCGGCAAGATCAACGGCATCACGAACTACAACTACATGATGCCCGGCAAGGTCCTCTGGCTGCCGACGAAGACGGCCACGACTTCGGAGTCGTATTATTCTCTCCTCTCGCACACGCTCGTCGCCGGGGAGACGCCCGCCGCGCTCTGCCAGAGCTACGGCATTGACTACAACGCCAACTACAAGCTGCTCGCCGCGCTCAACAACAATCTCAACGTGTTCATGGCAGGCCAGCAGTTCATTCTGCCTCTGTACGTAACGCCTGCCGGCGCCGCGACACCGACTCCGGCCCCGACCTCCGGCACCTCCGCCGCGCCGACCGCCACGCCCAAGCCCGGCACGACGCCCGCCCCGACGGCGAACGTTCCCACCGGCGACACGGTGAGCTATTATCTCGCGCAGCACACACTGCAGTACGGCGAGACCGTTTCCGGCGTCTGCGCCGCGCTTGGCGTGGACTTTTCCTCGAACGATGCGACGATCCGCAAGATCAACAACATCACCAACTACAACTATATGATGCCCGGAAAGGTCATCCTCATCCCGACAAAAACGGTCCCGGGTTCCGGTTCTTACTACAAGATCATGGCGCACAAGATCGTCTCCGGCGACACGCTCTACGCGCTCTGCGCCTCCTACGGTCTGGATTACTATGCCTATTCCAAGCTGATCTCCCTGCTCAACCCCAACGCGGCCTATTATAACCTGCTCCCCGGCAACATTCTCTATATGCCGCAGTATGTCGCCGCCTCTACAACGGTGAAGCCCGCCGCAACGCCCGCGCCGGCTGCCTCTGCCGGTACGACGGCCGCCCCGGCTGCGACGCCTGCTCCGAGCGCGTCTGCCGGCACAACAGCTTCCGCTGCGCCGAGCGCCACAGCCGCCGCTTCCGCTAAGCCCACTACGACGCCCAACATCCCCGCCGAGGATACGCTCAGCTATCTCATCATCCCGCACAAGATCCAGGCCGGCGACACCGTCATGAGTATCTGCGATAAATACAAAGTGGACTTCGCTGCGAACGACGCCGCGATCCAGCGTCTGAACCCGAGCGTGAGCTACAGCTACCTGCTCCCCGGCAACATCATCCTCATCCCCTCGACCACGTACCCCTCCTCCGGTCCGTATTACAAGATCATGGCGCACAAGCTCGTCGCAGGCGACACGGTCTACGGTCTCTGCCTCACCTACGGCCTGAGCTATGAGAACAACATCACCTTCCTGCAGCGGCTGAACAACCGCGATAATCTCGCCACGTACTACGTCGGCCAGACGATCTACATGCCGCTCTACGTTGCCGGCTGAGTCTCTCCGATATCCAAAAACAAATACCAAAAACCGCTGCGTCGGCGCATCTCTTCGGAATGCGTCGGCGCGGTTTTTTTCTTCCGGTCTGGAAGGAATGCATAAAGGACCCCGAGCGAAACTAGCAGAATATTACAAAGAAAGCGAGGTAGGACAGAGTAACCTTCACCCGAGGGGAGGGTTTTTTATTCATGCAATCTTGACAAAAGATTTTCTTTCTGGCTTACTGATTATAGTGAAGCTGACCATTCTAGATAAACAGCTGAGAAACCTAAAAGGAGAACGGCGTAGGAAGGAAATCTGCACGGCCATTTCCTGCCGGATGGCGGAAGCGGCTCGTCAGCAGACAGTGCTCCGCAGCATATGACGATATCCTCCGGAGACTGGATCATTACAAGGTTCCACCCCCCCCAGCAGCGCACCCCCTTTCTTTCCCGATATTCGGGCGCACAACAAAGCACATCTCCGCATCCTGCTGCACAGCGAGTCCGTTATTCAAGGCGGCCGGCGGCTCGGAAAGCGGGCAGCCGGCACAGACCACGCGCAACTTCAGGAGAACCATGTGTTTCAAGCAACGCAAAAAAGAAGGAGGCATTCTAACATGGGTAAAGGCAAATACACTCTGAGAAGTATCATCGTCCGCTGCGTTGTCATTATGGTCGGCGTCTTCATCACTGCCTACGGCGCCGAAGCGTTTGTTCTGGCCAATCTGGGTTCTGACCCGGTCACAGCGTTTGTACAGGGACTCAGCAAGGTGCTGCCCTTCGTGCATGGCGACTTTGGCATGGCCATGAACGTATTCAACGTCCTCTGCTTCGTCGTCATCCTGATCGTGTACCGGAAGGGCATCGGTGTTGCCACGGTCCTGTACACCTTCACGCTGGGCACCTTCTGCTCCATGATGGAGCCCTGGATCATCGCTCTCATCGGCCCCACTCCCTCTATGGTCACCCGCGTCATTCTGGTCATCACCGGCACGCTGGCTCTGGGCGTCGGCCTTGGCAGCTATCAGGCCGCCGGCTACGGCGCAGGCCCCTCTGACGGCTTCAACCAGTTCATGGCCAAGACCCTGAAGATGAAGCTGAAGTGGTGGCGTATGATCTTCGACGCCATCATGGTGGTGGGCGCTCTGATCATGGGCGGCGTCATCCATGTGGCCACGTTGGTGGGTATGTTCTGCGTCGGCCCCGTTTTGGGTCCCGTGCTGAACAAGCTCTCGCCTCTGGTCAACAAGTGGGCAGGCAACGAAGACCTGACCTACGAAGAAATCTGATATTCCCTGTCGGATCCAACCACAGCCCGGGGCGCCTGTCCGCCCCGGAGAAAAAAATTTGCCCCTGCAAAAAAAATCGAAAAGTTTTAGAAAGGCGGTAATTTACTATGGCTGAAACCATGAAGGGTTATGTGTTTAAAGACGTTAACGATCTTCGTCTGGAGGATCGTCCCATTCCTACCATTCAGGATCCCCGGGACGCCATCGTAAGGGTCGCTCTGTCCTCCATCTGCGCCAGTGACTTCCATATCAAGGTGGGCGCCGTGCCATCCGCCAACAAGGACATCATTCTGGGTCATGAGTTTGCCGGTGAAGTGGTTGCCGTGGGCGATGCCTGCAAGAAAATCAAGGTGGGCGACCGCGTCGTCGCCAACGTGGAGACCTTCTGCGGCGAGTGCTTTTTCTGTGAACGCGGCTATGTTAACAACTGCGTAGAGGGCGGCTGGTATCTGGGCCACAAGATCGACGGCTGCCAGACGGAGTATGTCCGCGTTCCCATCGCCGACAACGGTCTGGAGCTGATCCCCGACAATCTGACATACAAAGACGTTCTTGCCGTCAGCTGCGTGCTGCCCTCCGGCTATTTTGGTGCGGAGCTGGCTGAGATCAAGGAAGGGGACACCGTGGTGGTTCTCGGCTGCGGCCCCTGCGGCTATACTTCCATGATGAGCGCCCGGCTGTTCAAGCCCGCCCGTATCATCGCGGTGGACCGCCATGACGAGCGCGGCCAGTTCGCGCTGGATCATGGCTGGGCCGATGTGTTCATCAACTCCAAAAAGGAGGACGTAGAGGCCCGCGTCAAGGCGCTGACCGAAGGCCGCGGCGCTGACGCCGTTATCGAGGCCGCCGGTAAGGACGGCACCTTCCAGCTGGCCTGGAAGATCGCCCGTCCCAATGCGGTCATCTCCCTCCTTGCCATGTACGAGGAAGATCAGGTTCTGCCCCTGCCCAGCATGTATGGCAAGAACCTCACCTGGAAATCCGGTGGCGTAGACGCCTGCAAGGATGCTTATCTGGTGCAGCTGATCTCCGAAGGAAAGCTGGATCCCACGCCGTTGTTCAATAAGGAATACACCCTCAACGAAATCGCCCAGGTCTATGAGGACTTTGCGGTCAAACGCGATGGTTTGATCAAGCCGGTCATCAAGCCCTACGAGTACTGATCTTCTTTTCTCTCCCCTTTTCCAGTTCTCCAAATACCCCCGCGGGAGCTCGCTGCAAAGCGAGCTCCCGCGGGGGTGTCTTTTACGCGCTTCTCCGGTTTTTTGATTCTGTATCCGCCGTTATCGCGCACGACCTTTGCGTCCGCACCGCTGCCTGCTTTTCTCCGCCGCCTGTCGGCCGATTTCGACCGTCTGTCGCAAAATAGTGGACGTTTTTTCTCCGCTCCCTTATTATATGGCCATGGAAGGAAGGGGATCGGATGAAGATCGAAATCCAAATCGACGAGAGCTGTGACGAGCCGAAGATCGTCGTTATGACACGCAGGGTGACCGAGGAAATCAGCGAAATCCTGAAAAAGCTTTCGGAAGATCCGTCCGAAATGCTGGCAGGCTTCCGGGACGAGCGGGCAAGCATACTTGAGCCCAACCAGATTTATCGGGTGTATGCCTCGGGCGGCAAGGTTTATGCCGAAGCGGATGGCGGACCCTATCTTCTCCGGATGCGGCTGTATGAAGCGGAGCAGCGCCTTGCAGGCCGTTCCTTCGTGCGAATATCAAACGGCGAGATCGTCAATCTGAAAAAGGTTCGGGGATTTGATCTGAGCTTTACGGGAACCATCTGTGTTTCTCTCGCAAACGGAACGGTTTCTTATGTTTCCAGGCGGTACGTTTCAAAAATCAAACAACTATTGGGATTGTGAGGCGGTAAAAGTGAAAAAGAAAACTATACGGCGCGGGCTGTTCGGATTACCCATAGGAATTGCCATTGGATTTGTAATAACGCTGATTATTTCTGCCTGCGTTGGGGACGGATCTTTTTATCCTGTCACGCCGGAGCTCATCGGCGCAATGGGAAACGAGCTGAATGCGGTCATCTTGCAGACCGTACTGTGCGCAATTATGGGTGCAGGCTTTGCGGCGGCGTCGGTTATCTGGGAGCTTGATTCCTGGAGCCTTGCAAAGCAGAGCGGCATATACTTTCTGACCATCAGCATCATCATGCTGCCGGTCGCCTACTTTGCGAACTGGATGAAACACTCGCTTGCCGGTGTCCTCTCCTATGCGGGGATCTTCACGGCGATCTTTGTTGTTGTCTGGATCTCCCAGTACCTTCTCTGGAAGCGGAATATAAAGAGGATGAACGCCTTCGTCAGTGAGGAGGCCAGGCATCGCCGGAAATGAGCGCCTCCGCAAAAAGCAGCCGGCAAGCGTTCGGCCGGATCGCGGAAAACGGTCTCTTTTGCCAAACGTCCGCCGGAGAAAAGCGATCACAAAAAGCTGTGGGAAGCCATCCCTTCACGGATGAGCCTCCCACAGCTTTCTATTGGAATCGATATCAAGCAAAGGTCATTCGCCGTTGCCGCGCACGGCCTTGAGCGCCTGCGCGAGCTGGTCCGGGCAGGACGTCGGCTTCATGCCGCAGCGGATGCCATCGAGCCGGTCGATGACTTCGTTCACATCCATGCCCTCGCAGAGCTTCGCAACGCCCTGCGTGTTGCCGCTACAGCCGTTGATAAACTGCACGTTGTGCACCTTTCCGTCTTCCACCTCGAAGAGGATCTTGCGGGAGCAGGTGCCCCGCGTCGTATATTCGTGTGTCATGTCCTTATCTCCTTATCGAAAAACTAATATGCCTCGCAGAGTTTGTGCCCGCAGGCACAAATGAGTTCCCAATCATTTTCTCCGGCGGCGTGTACGTCGGAGAAAATTCCTCTCGGCTCGCAAACGTGCGAGCGTAAGCGAGTGCGCTGCGGCGAGCCGCAGCCTTTTCAAACGAATCCCTCAACGAAGTGGGGTTCGTTTGAGAGCGAAGCTCAAAGCAAGGTGCTGCCGTTGTAGCTGACGATGTTGACATCGGAAACGCCTTCGTTATCGAGCAGCGCTTCGAGCGAATCCATCTGCTTCTGGCTGAGCTTTGCCTCCACGACGAGCTCGGTCTCGGCGAGATTCATCGTGCGGCTCTTGAGCTTATATTTGCCGAGCGTGCCGAGCTTGGAGCGCACCGCGCTCTCCCCCTCCGGCGTATAGCGCATAACGACAAGATACGAGTTGGTGTGCAGCTTCCCGGAGAGCAGATTGAGCGCCAGGAACAGCGCGCCGAGCAGCAGCGCCGCGAGAATGGCAACCGTGATGTACCCCGCGCCGGTGATGATGCCGATAACGATGCTCCAGAACATGAACACCGTGTCCATCGGGTCCTTGATCGCCGTGCGGAAGCGGACAATGGAGAGCGCGCCGACCATGCCGAGCGAGAGCACGACGTTGGAGCGCACCGTCAAAATGGCGAGCGCCGTGACCATCGAGAGCATCACGAGCGAGAGCGCAAAGCTCTTGCTGAAGCTGACGCCGCCGAAGGTCACGCGGTAGATCACCAGCACGAACAGACCCAGCACAAAGCTCAGCAGGAGCGTCGTGAGCAGCGTGCCGACGGAGATCGCGGTGAATTCCTCAACGAATTTGTTTTTGATGAGATCGGAAATGCTCATTGGTTTTTACCCCTCTTTATTCCAGAATGTCTAAGCATTTGGTGTACTTGGAAACGGCGCAGCGCTGCTTTGTCACGCCCTCGAGCAGCGCGCGGACCGGCGCGGGAAGGAACGCGTCGTACTTGACCTCCAGCACCGCCTCGCCCTCATCGAGCACCGGCACAGTGAGCGCGCGGTCGTCGAAAAGGTTGGTTTTGAACGGCGCGGTGCGAAGCTCCGTGTCGATCGTGACGCGGACGTTGCCCGTCGGATAGACGAACGGATACCGGACGTAATCGACCAGCACTGCGGGCTTCCAGCCGTTCTGCCGAAGCCGGGCAAGCTCTCGTGCGAGCTCTTCGGTATCGCGCAGCTCCTCGCCGCCGGTGAGGAACGCCTCCGCAAGTTCGCGGGAGATGCGCACCGATTCCTTGCCGGAGAAGTCGCCGTCCTTGCTCTTCTTTTCGAGCGTGATGCGCGAATCGTCCATGTTGTAAAACCGGATGCGGTACTTGGTGCGTTCCTTTACGCCCGCGATCTTCTCGTGATAGGCGCGGTAGTCGGTATCGTCAAAATAGAGACTGCGGATAAAGTAGCTGCCGTCGGCTCGGACGTGCGGGTCGGGCCGGAGCAGGGCGCGCAGCCGATATTTCAAAAGCTCCGCCTCCCGCAGGGAGATGATGTATTTGATCTCGTGGCGTTTGATCTCTGCCATAGCTCTCCCCCCTTACCCGTTGGCCTTCCCCGGCGTGGGGGAAGCGCATTCGCGCCAATCGGAGCCGATGCGCGCGAGTGAGGCGTCCGGCTCGGTCTGCGTGAGCTCCACGCGGTCGGCGGTGCTGCCGATCGGCGTTGTCAAAATCACGCTCTCGCCCGCAGAGAGGGCAAAGTCCGTGTGCAGCTCGCCCTGCGTCCGGTTTTTGCCGGAGGCGAAAATGATGTAATACTCGCCCGGCGCGAGCGTAATGTCCGGGATCCGCCAGCGTGCCGGCTCCTCCGGATCGTCGGAGAGATACCAGCCGCCGAGCGATACGCTCTCCGTTCCGGCGTTGTAAAGCTCGATCCAGTCCGGCGAATCGCCGTCGGCATCCCGCAGACCGGCTTCGCTGCGGAGGCAGACCTCGGTGATCTGCACCGCAACGTCCCCGAAGCCGCGCGAGGCGGCAAAGGCGGCGTAGCCCTCTTCGGTGTTCGCAAAGCCCGGCGTCGGCCGGTTCGTGACGCACCACTCGCCCGAAACGCGGGCATACGCCGTGTCGTCCGCGAGGAACGGCGTCTGGATGCGGTCGAGCGCATTGCCGTCGGCGTCGGTCAGAATGACGCTCTCTCCGGCCTTGGCAAGGCGGATGGCGGCGTAGTCCGCGCCCTCCGTCCCGTCGCCGGAGCACCAGACGACCGTGAACGCGCCCGGCGCGAGCAGCGTTCCCTCCGGGAACGTGTAGCGCGCCTCGCCCGCCTTGTCGGTGAGGTGCATACCGGAGAGATCGGCGGTATCGGAGCCGGTATTTTCGATCTCGACCCAGTCGCAGAGCGCGCCGTTCGGCGCGGTGAAGAGCGTTTCCGCGGCCATGATCTCGCTCAGCCGCAGCGCGCCCATGCCCTGTCCGGAGGCGGCCAGATACGCGGTGTATCCCTCGTCGGTGTTCGCATAGCCCGGCGTCGGCGCGGCGGAGACGGTAAAGCTGCCGTCGGTCTCCCGCACAATGGACGTGTTCTTCCGGCAGCGGAGCGTTTCGATCTCGTCGAGCACCGTGTTGGCGCTGTTCATCAGCAGAAGCGTTTCCCCGCCGAGCCGCCGCAGCGAAAACGGCGCGTACAGCCCGCCGGATGTCTCCGGGTCGCAGTAGACGACGATGTACCCGTCCGCGGGGATCACCGTCCCGACCGGGAAGGCGTATTTGGCCTGCGTCACATCGTCCGAAAGACGGTAGCCGGAAACGTTGAAGGGCTTATCGGACGTATTGTGTATCTCGATCCAGTCGCAGATGCGCCCGTCAGCGTTCGGATACGCCGTGTTCGCGCTCATATATTCACTGATGCGCAGCGGGTGCTCCCCGCTCTGCACGCGGTCGCTGCCCGCGCCGCGCGAGAGCAGCAGCGCCGCGGCCAGCACCAGCGCGAACACTGCGAGCGAGGCGATGAGGATCGCGATCTTTGTTTTCTTTTTCACCGGAACCATAGCCGTGCTCCATTCAAAGAAAGAACTGTCATTCAAGTTGGATTTTACCCTATTTCTCCGCCGTTTTCAACCCCTCGGCGTTTATACGACCTGGAAGAGATAGAATTTCAGATAATCCGTCTCCGGCACGCCCCAGAGGATTGGGTGGTCGGGACTCTGCTGCCGCGCCTCGATCTGGCGGAGCTGTACGCTCGCGTCGCGCGCCGCGTCCGCAAGCATGGCGCGGAAAAGCGTGTCGGTCATAAAGTGCGAGCACGAGCACGTTGCCAGATACCCGCCCCGCGGCAATATCTGCATGGCGCGGCGGTTGATCTCCCGGTAGCCGCGCCGCGCGTTTTCTACCGTCGCGCCGCTTTTCGTAAAGGCGGGCGGGTCGAGGATGATGTAATCCCACGGCTTTTCGCCGCTCTTTCCGAGCTCCGTGAGAAGCTCGAACACGTCCGCCTGCCGGAACTCCATGCGCCCTTCGAGCCCGTTTCTCTCGGCATTGCGCCGCGCCTGTTCGAGTGCGGACGCGGACACGTCCACCGCCGTGACGCTCTCCGCGCCGCCGGCCGCGCAGTGGAGCGCGAATGCGCCGGTGTGCGTGAAGCAGTCGAGCACGCGCCGCCCATGGGCCAGCCGCCCCGCCGCCGCGCGGTTATATTTCTGGTCGAGGAAATAGCCGGTCTTCTGGCCGTTTATGTAGTCCACGTCGAAATAGATGCCGTTTTCGCAGATCTCCGCGTGGCCGGAGGGGTTTGTCTCCAGACCGGGCGCGGCATACGGCCCCTTGCCGCAGGTCATGCCCTCCTTTTCGCGGATGAGCGATTCGTTGCGCTCGTAGATGCACGATACGTTCACGCCGAGCGCCGCGAGCTCCTCGCGCAGCAGCGCATAGAGCATCGCGCGCCGCTGCTCGACGCCGAGCGAGAGCACCTCGCTCACGAGCACGTCGCCGTAGCGGTCCACCGTCCAGCCGGGGAAGCCGTCCGCCTCGCCGAAGATAAGGCGGCAGGCGGCAAAGTCATCGCCCATGACCTGCTGCCGGTAGGCGAGCGCATACCGGACGCGGCGGCGGAAAAACGCCTCGTCCATTTTGTCGTTCGTGTTGCGCGAGAGAATGCGCACGCGGATGAGCGAGCGGCCGTTATAAAACCCCGCTCCCTGCCAGCGGCCCTTTTCGGTATATACGTCCACGATCTCCCCGTCCGGGCAGGGGCTTTCTTTCGTGAGCACCTCCCCGGCGAACACCCAGGGATGCCCGCCGCGCAGAGCGCGCGCGGCCTTTTCCGTGACGGTAACGCTTGCAAACGGTCTTTCCATCGTCTGTCCTCCTGTGTGGTAACGGGTCATTATACAATATAATTTCTCGTTTGGCGAGAGAAAGTTGCGGCGTATGAAAGAATAAGCCGCTGGACATCGATCCGATATCCAACGGCTTATCCTTTGTAAAAAAGAGGAGAAAGAGAAGAAGAAAAAGAGAAACATGAAACAGGCGGTTTCTTGCGAAGTTTCCACCAGAGCATTTGTAATTGAACATAATCCCCATTATATTCTAATAACAAACACATTTTTATTGGTTCGCCCTTTTCGGTTCATATACTACCACGTTTCGTCAAATAACGCAACCATTTCTTTATTAATGTTTTGTGAACTTTCCCGCCGCGCGCCGGAGCTTGACAGCGTTTTTTCCGCGCTTTATTATTATAGTGTATCTTATCCCCGAAAGGCAGGGCAAAGCATGACGAACATTCTCGTCGTTGAAGACAATGCCGGGCTGCGGCGGCTGATCGGCATCCATCTCCGCCGCGCCGGATATGAGGTATCGGAGGCCGCCGACGGGCAGGCGGCGCTCGATCTTTTGGAGCACAGCCGCGTGCATCTCATCATCACCGACGTGATGATGCCCCGGCTCGACGGCTACGGGCTCATCCGCGAGCTGCGCGAAGCGGGCGACACGACGCCGGTGCTGATGGTAACGGTAAAGGACTCCTTTGACGATATGCGCACCGGCTTTCACGCCGGGGCGGACGACTATCTTACAAAGCCCGTGAATTTTGAGGAGCTGCTGCTGCGCGTGGGGGCGCTGCTGCGCCGCTGCGGCATCCAGCACTCCGGCGAGATCGCCGTGGGCGGGTGCACGCTGCACGCCGACACGCTGCTCGTCACCGGCGAGGGGTTCTCCTATGAGCTGCGCCCGCGGGAGTTTGCGCTGCTGCAAACGCTGCTCACCGCGCCCACGAAGATCTTCACGCGCCAGATGCTCATGGATGAGCTCTGGGGGTACGACAGCGAGTCTGACCCGCGCACCGTGGACACGCACATCCGCCGTCTGCGCGAAAAGCTCGCCGGCGTGCCGGATTTTGAGATCCAGACCGTCCGCGGTCTCGGCTACCGGGCGGTGATCCGATGAGGCGCGTCCGCTCGCGGCTGACGATCCTGCTGCTGATCCTCGTGATCGTCACGTCGCTTTTCTCTCTCACCTTCGGCGCGCTCGTGCGAAACGGCATCATCTTCCAGCAGCGCGACAACATACGCTATCTTGTTTTCGGCTACGCCGCCAAGGACATACTGCTTCTGCTCATCGCCGTGGCGGCCGTCGCGGTGCTCATCACGGTCACATCCCGCTCGACGACGAATCCCATCCGCGAGCTCTCCCGCGCCGCGCGCGAGATCGCCGGGGGCAATTACGATGTCACCGTGCCGGAGCGTGACCGCGTGGAGGAGTTCGGCGAGCTTGAACGCAACTTCAATCTTATGACGGCGGAGCTCCGCTCGAACGAATATCTGCGCAAGGACTTCATTTCGAGCGTATCCCACCAGCTCAAAACGCCGCTCTCCATTCTCAACGGCTATGCCCAGCTTCTCGCCGAAGGCGGTCTTTCCGAGACCGAGGAGCGCGAGTACAGCCAGTACATCGCGCAGGAGTCCGACCGGCTCGTCGGGCTCATCGATGACATGCTGCGCCTCTCGCGCATCGACCACCGGGAGATCCAGCGAAAGGCGGAGATTTTCCCGCTCGGCGAGCAGCTCCGGCGCGCCGTACTGCAGCTCGCGCCGCGCTGGACGGAGGCCGGGCTCTCCGTCTCCGCCGACATCCCGGATCTCGACTACGTCGGCGACAGCGAGCTTCTCTATCAGGTATGGGTGAATCTGCTGGAAAACGCCGTGAAGTTCACGCCCCCCGGCGGGCGCATCGGCATCTGTCTTGCCGCCGCAGCGGATACCGTCACCGTGACGGTGTGGGACACCGGCTGCGGCATGGACGCGGAAACGCTCCCGCGCATTTTTGAGCAGTTCTATCAGGGCGAGACCGACCGCCGCGCCGACGGCTGCGGGCTGGGTCTCACGCTCTGCAAGCGCATCGTGGAGCAGCACGGCGGAACGATCACCGCGGAGAGCCGTCCCGGAGAGGGCAGCCGCTTCAGCGTCGCGCTGCCGGCAAAGGCCGCAAAATTCATGTAAAGAGACTCCATAGCAGGGGAATGTTTAACGTTAAGTTCACATTCCCCTGCTATGTTAATATCCAGATTTTTATATGTTAGCGAGGCAACACCGTGAAAGCTATCAATCCCGGACACTTTCTTCTGACCTGCCGGCTGGACAACTGGGTGCATCTGCTGGAAGAGAACCACTTCCATATCGCCCGCGACCGGCTGCCGCAGGCGCTGTACATTTCCGCAACGGCGCTCGCGCTCGCGCCCGCGGCGGCGGCGGAATCGCTCATTTACCGCAAGCGCATCCGTGAAACGAAGATCGAAAAGGACCCGATCTTCATTCTCGGCCACTGGCGCAGCGGCACGACGTATCTGCAGAACGTCCTCTCGCGTGACGAGCAGTTCGGCTGGTTCGATCCCGTGAACACGATCGGCCTGCCCTACTCGCTGCTGCTCGGCCGGCTCATCCAGCCGCCGATCGAAAAGGGCATCCAGAACGGCCGCCCGCAGGATAACGTGCAGTACTCGCTCGATCTCCCGATGGAGGAGACTTTCGGCGTGCTGACGATCTCGCCGTATTCGATCATCCACATGATCGCGTTCCCGGAAAATTATAAAAAGTACATCGAAGGCGCGTTCGTGAGCGACCTTCCCGTGGAGGAACTGCGCAAATGGGAGCGCAGCTACGATTACGCCGTCCGCAAGCTCACCTACATCAAAAAGGGCAAGCAGCTCATTCTCAAAAGCCCGGACAACACCGCGCGCATCCGCGAGCTGTGGGGCATGTATCCGGACGCGCGGTTCATCAACATCCACCGCGACCCCTACAAGACCGTCCGCTCCACGATCCACATGTTCCGCACCGAGATGGACTCGCTCCGGCTGACTGAAGAGCCGGATAACATCGACGAGCTCATCGAGAACACGGTCATCGATATTTTCGAGCGCATGTACCGCGAGCTTTTCGAGCTTGAGGGCTTTTTCCCGAAGAACCGGTACGTGGACATCGCGTACACCGATTTCTGCCGCGCCCCGGTCGATACGCTGCGCGATATTTACCGGCGTCTGGAGCTCTCCGGCTTTGAGGCGGCCGCGCCGCGCTTTCAGGCGTATGTCGATTCGCAGCGCGGATACCAGAAGAATAAATTTGACATTTCGCCCCGGCTCGTGCACAAGATCAACGCGAAGCTGGGCTTCTACATGGAACACTACGGCTACGAAATGCGGGAGGTTGAGGAAGAATGAGAGATCATCTCGATAAACTGGAAAGCAAAAGCGTGCACATCCTGCGCGAGGCTTACGCCGCGTTCGGCAATCTCTGCATGCTCTGGAGCATCGGCAAGGACTCCACGGTCCTTCTCTGGCTCGCGCGCAAGGCGTTTTACGGCCACGTCCCCTTCCCGCTCGTCCACATCGACACACATTATAAAATTCCCGAAATGATCGAGTACCGCGATAAGCTCGCCATGGAGTACGGTCTTTACATGGTCTACGGTGAGAACCGCGAAGCGCTTGAAAACCACGAAACGTTCCCAGACGGGAAGTGCTCGCGCGTCGAGTGCTGCCGCCGGCTCAAAACCGAGGCGCTCACCCACACGCTTGACGGCACCTGGCCGCGCTACCGGCTCAATCTTCAGACCGGGAAATACGAGCGCGACACGAACACCGACGCCTACACCGGCGTCATCGTCGGCGCGCGCGCCGATGAAGAGGGCTCGCGCAGCAAGGAGCGCTATTTCTCCCCGCGCGACAAGCACAACGACTGGGATCTGGACGACCAGCCGCCCGAGTTCTGGAACCAGTTCAAAACCGACTTTGCCCCCGGCACGCATGTGCGCATCCATCCCCTGCTCGACTGGACGGAGCTGAATGTCTGGGAATACATTGAGCGCGAACACATCCCCACCGTGTCGCTCTACTATAACCAGGGCGACGGCACGCGCTACCGTTCGCTCGGCTGCGCGCCGTGCACAAAGCCGATCCGGTCCGAGAGCCGGAACGTTCACGAGATCATTGAGGAGCTGCGCACCGGCGCTCTTTCCAACATTGCCGAGCGCAGCGGCCGCGCCCAGGACGCCGAGGACGGCGGCGGGCTCGAAACGCTTCGCCGGGGAGGGTACATGTAATGGAAGAAACAAGAAACGTCTGGGAAAACGAGGAGCTTTTGAATATCGTCACCGTCGGCCACGTCGATCACGGCAAATCCACCGTGATCGGCCGTCTCCTCGCCGACGCCGGAGCGTTGCCGAAGGGCAAGCTCGAATCCATCCGGGAAAACTGCCGCCGCAACTCGAAGCCGTTCGAGTACGCCTTCCTGCTCGACGCGCTGCACAACGAGCAGGATCAAGGCATCACGATCGACACGGCGCGCTGCTTCTTCAAGTCTGACAAGCGCCGGTACATCATCATCGACGCGCCCGGCCACATTGAATTTCTCAAAAACATGGTCACCGGCGCTTCCCGCGCCGAGGCCGCGCTCATGGTGATCGACGCCGCGCGCGGCGTGGAGGAAAACACCCGCCGTCACGGGTACTTTCTCTCCATGCTCGGCATCCGCCAGGTGGCGGTGCTCGTGAACAAAATGGATCTCGTCGGCTATTCCGAGGAGGTCTACCGCTCCATCGTCACGGAATTCACCGAATTTCTCGCCAAAATCAACATCTCGCCCGCGGCGTTCATCCCCGTGAGCGGCATGGAGGGCGACAACATCGCCATCCGCAGCGAGCGCACGCCGTGGTACTTCGGCCCCACGGTGCTCGAGCAGATGGACGCCTTCGTCCCCGTGCCGAGCCCGGAAAACCGCCCGCTGCGCATGCCGGTGCAGGGCGTTTACAAATTCACCGAGGGCGGCGACGAGCGCCGCATCGTGGCCGGAACGCTCGAGGCCGGAAGTCTCCGCGCGGGCGATAAGATCGTATTCTACCCCTCCGGGAAGAAAACGACGGTCGCCTCGCTCGAGGTATTTTCCGCGCCCACGCCGGAGAAATTCATCGCCGGGGACGCCGCCGGCTTTACGATGACCGAGCAGATCTTCGTCCGCCGCGGCGAGATCGCGTGCTTGGAGAGCGAAGAAGCGCCGTTCGTCGGCGTGCGGCTGCGCGCGAACGTGTTCTGGCTCGGCAAGGAGCCGCTGCGTCCCGGCAAGCGCTATTTCTTCAAGTGCGGCACTGCCAAGGTGGAAGCGCGGCTCGAGAGCATTCTCCGCGTCGTGGACGCCTCGGAGCTGGACAGTCTGGAGCGCGGCGAGGTGCAGAAAAACGAAGTCGCCGAGGTGATCCTCCGGCTCGACCGCCCGACGGCGTTCGACACCGCCGACTCCGGCTGCGACGGCACGCGCCGGTTCGTCATCGTGGACGATTACGAGATCGCGGGCGGCGGCATCGTCACTGAGGCGCTGCTCTCCGAGGATTACGATAAGCGCAACATCCGCTGGTCGGCCGAGGCCATGACCGGCGCCGAGCGCGAGCAGCTCACCGGGCGGCGCGGGCTCGTCGTATGGATGACCGGGCTTTCCGGCTCCGGCAAAACGACGATCGCGCAGGAGGTCGAGCGGCGGCTCTGCGAAAAGGGCGTCGCCGCCTACATGCTCGACGGCGACAAGCTGCGCCGCGGTCTCTGCGGCGATCTCGGCTTCTCGGACGACGACCGGATCGAAAACATCCGCCGCGCCGCCGAGGTCGCGGGGCTCTTCCGCGACGCGGGGCTCGTGACGCTCTGCACGTTCATCTCCCCGTTCGCCGCCGGGCGCGCCGAGGCGCGCCGCATCGCCGACGGGCGCTTTCTCGAAGTCTGGGTGCGGGCCGGTCTGGAGACCTGCAAGGCGCGCGACCCGAAAAAGCTCTATCAGAAAGCTCTCGAGGGAAAGATCCGTTCGTTCACGGGCATAGACTCTCCGTATGAGGAGCCGACCGACGCCGAGCTTGTGCTGGATACCGAGGTTCTCAGCGAAGAAGAATGCGTCAGCCGGCTCACCGATGCCATTTTTGACTATCTGGAAGGCGGAGACACACTGTGAACTGGGGTAAATTTCTTCTTTTCATCGTCATCGGCTTTGCCGCGCAGATCATTGATGGCACGCTCGGCATGGCCTACGGCGTGAGCTGCCGGACGTTTCTCAAAACCGTGGCGGGGCTTCCCTCCGCGCTTGCGAGCGCGGTCGTCCATGTGGCGGAGGTCCCGACGACGCTCGCGTCCGGTCTCTCCCATATCAAGCTCAAAAACGTGGATAAGTCGCTCTTTTTCCATCTGGCCATCCCCGGTGTGATCGGCGGCGTGGCGGGCGCGTGGTTCCTCTCGAGCGCCGGCGACGCGCTCGAGCCGTTCATCGACGCTTATCTTATCATCATGGGCGCTGTCATTCTGCGCAAGGCGTTCCTGAAAAGACAGAAGGAACGCCGCATCGGAAAAGGCATTTACCCGCTCGGTCTCGCCGGAGGCTTTCTTGACGCCACCGGCGGCGGAGGCTGGGGCCCGGTCGTAACGTCTACGATGCTCGCCGTCGGCCACGACGTGAAAAAGACGATCGGCACGGTGAATACCGCCGAATTTCTCGTAACGCTCGCGGAGACGACCACGTTCGTCGTTCTCATCCGCGATTTTACGTCCTACTGGCAGACGATCCTCGGTCTCATCATCGGCGGGGTGTGCGCAGCTCCCCTCGCGGCGTGGATCTGCAAGAAGATCCCCGTCCGCCCGCTGCTCGCCGTCGTCGGCATCCTCATCATCGTGCTCAATCTTTACAGTCTCCTTCACTATCTGGCTGTATTTTAAAAAGGCGGTATCACCATGACACAGATCTCCGCGCAGCAGCGCTTCGCCTCCGTCCGCGCCCGGCTCATGGAGCTTGGGCTTTGGGACGCTGATTCGCTCGTGATGACCGCGCCCGGCGCCGTATGCAGCGCCGCCGGAGAGTCGGTCGAAACGGCGCTGTTCTCCGCCGTTTCCGCGCCCATGGCGGTTTTGACCGCCGGGCGGTACGCCCGCGAATTTGCCAAAGATCCTCACGCGCTTTGCGCCGAGACCGACGACGCCGCGCAGATGTTCGGCGTGCGCGTGCCGGTAAGAAGTGCGCCGCGGCGCGGCGATACCGCGTGCATCGTTCCGAACCGCGGCTTTGTCGTGACGGCGCGGTTTGAAAACGAGCTCATCGCCGCGTGTATCCTGCTCGAAAAGCTGTGCATGACGGCGCGGCTCTCCCCTCGCATCGGGACGCCGAAGCCGCTCGCCGCGCCGCTCTGCCTTATAGAGCACGCGGTCTATACGAAAAAATACTCCCGTCCGTCGCTCGCCGCGGCGCGGGGGGAAGAAGCCGCGCCGGAAACGCAGGACGTTTCCGATCTCGCGCTGCGCGAGTCGGTCATTGCCTACGGGAAAAAGCTCGTGGAAAACCGCCTCATTCAGGCGACGTGGGGGAACGTCTCGGCGCGTATCGATGCCGATCGCTTTCTCATCACGCCGTCCGGCGTGGACTATGACCGCATCCGTCCGGAGGATATTGTGGAGATCCGCATTGCCGACGGCAGCTTCGCCGCCGGGCAGCGCCCTTCCAGCGAGCGGGAGATGCACCGGCGCATCTATGCCGCGCGCGGCGACGTGCGCGCCGTGATCCACACGCACTCCGCGGCGCTGCAAACGTTCGCCGCGTGCCGGGAGAGTCTGCGCACGCCGGAGATCGTCGCCCCCTGCGCCGCCTACGGCGTGAGCGGCTCAAAGAAGCTCGCGGAGAGCGCGTCCGAGGTGCTGCGCTCTCACGATCTCTGCATCATGGCAAATCACGGCTTTACCGCGGTGGCAGCGGATCTTGAAACGGCACTCTCTCGCGCCGTCGCCGCTGAAGAAGCCGCAAAGCGGATTCTGGAATCGGAATAAAAATTGGCAGCGCTGCATTCTGCGGCGCTGCCGAAAATATAGGAGGGCGGACTATGGGAGAACATTTTGCGCGGGGCCGGTCGGCGGAGATATTCCGCACGGAGGACGGGAAGATCTTAAAGCTATTTTTCCCCGACTATCCGAGGGAGTATGCCGAAAAGGAATACAAAAACACGAAGATCGCCGCATCTCTCGGCTGCACGGGGATGCAGGTCTACGATATGGTCGAGCGCGGCGGGCGCTTCGGCTTCGTGATGGACTGCATCGACGGCGTTTCGCAAAACGACATGCCGGGGAAAAAGCCGGCGTATCTTTTTGAGGCCGGCAAAGACCTTGCCCGCTGTCACGTCCGCGTGCAGAAGGCGCACACGCACGAGCTTGACGACGTGCGCGAGGTATGTCTCGGTATTCTCGGCGAGGACTGTATGGCGTTTCTGACACCGGAGGAAAAATCGCGCGCCGCCGGATATCTCCGCTCTCTCCCGGACGACGACACGGTGCTCCATCTCGACTTTCACACCGGCAATGTCCTCGTGGACAAGTCCGGCGAGTGCAAGATCATCGACTGGATGACCGCCGCGCGCGGCAATCGCGCCGTGGAGGAAGCGCTCATGGAGTTCTTCTTCTCGGAGGCCGAGCTGTTCCCGGAGGCGAGCAAAGCAAAAATTGCCCTCTTTTCCGCCATCCGCGGCTCCATCGGGAAGGGCTTTTTCAAGGAGTACCAGAAGCTCTCGCCGCTTTCCGCGGAGGAGATCGACCGCTACCGTCTCGCGGCGCTCATCCTGCGCCGTCACTGGAACATCGCGTTTGAAGAGCCGTATCTCACAAAAACCATCCGCGCGCTGATCGAAAAATACGGTGCGGAAGAAAAGGAGACGATCGAATGAAAGTCGTATGCATCTGTGACGCCGGCGTGCCGGAAATGCTCATGCAGTACATGAAAAAGCTCCCCGGATGCGACGTGACGCTCTATACCGAAAAGACGCTCACGGACATCAAGTCCCTCACGACGTGCGAGCGTACCGCCGAGCTTCGCGGCGCGGAGGCGTGCCCTGTGAGCACGGAAATGCTGGAAGCCGTGCGCGAGGCGGAGATCCTTGTAACGCACGTTGCGCCCGTGAACCGTGCGGTGCTCGACGCCGCGCCGAACGTGAAGATCGTCGGCGTGCTGCGCACCGGCACGGAAAATGTCAATCTCGACCTCTGCCGCGAGCGCGGCATCGCCGTATACAACGCCGAGGGTCGCAACTCCACCGCCGTCGCCGATCTCGTCGTGGCGCTCATGCTCTGCGAAATGCGCAACATTGCCCGCGCCCATGGCGCGCTCGTGCAGGGCAAATGGGTCAAAATGTTCCCGAATATCATGATGAACCGCGATATGTGCCGCTGCACCGTCGGCATCATCGGCGTCGGCAAGATCGGCACGATGGTCGCCGCGCGGCTCAAGGGCTTCGGCTGCCGCATTCTCGGCTGCGACATTTTCCTCTCCCCCGAGGAGATCGAAAAGCGCGGCTGCGAGCCGGTATCAAAGGAAGAGCTGCTGCGGCAGTCTGACTTCGTCACCATCCACATGCGCCACGAGGCCGGGCAGAGCGCCCTCATCGGCGCGGACGAGCTTGCCATGATGAAGAAGAACGCCATTCTCGTCAACTGCGCCCGCGCGGGGCTCGTGGACACGGCGGCGCTCATCGAGGCGCTGCGCGCCCACCGCATCGGCGGCGCAGCGATCGACGTGTTCGACGAAGAGCCGCTCTCGCCGGACTCTCCCCTGCTCACGCTCGACAACGTCACGCTCACGCCGCACATTGCCGGCACGACCGTAGACGCCTTTGCCAATTCCGTGGAGATCATGCTCCGCCAGCTCTCACTCCTTCTCGCCGGCAAGGACGCGCCCAACCGCGTCGTCTGACCGCCGCCCATATGAAAACCGCCGAAGGAAAAATTCTTCGGCGGTTTTGCATATGCGGTTTTCAGCTGTTTATGATCCGCTCCGTGGCGGCACGGGCATGGGCGACGATGTCCTCCGGCGATTCGCCGACGTGGTAAACGCCGTTCTCATAGAGGATCTTGCCGTTTACCATCGTGAGGAGCACGTTCGAGTTCGAGCCGCTGTAAACAAGGTTTTTCACGGTGTTGTGCTCGGGCTGCATGTTTGCCTGGTGCAGGTCGATCACGACGAGATCGGCGAGCTTTCCGGGGGCGATGCAGTCGGCGTCGATGCGCATGGCGCGCGCGCCCGTGGAGCACGCGGCGCGGAGAATTTCGCGCGCGTCGCACGAGGCGGCGTCCTCCTCCCGGAGCTTCTGCAGCACCGCGGCGAGATACATTTCGCGGAACATGTTGAGCGCGTTGTTGCTCGCCGGGCCGTCCGTGCCGATGGCAAGAGGGATCTTCCGGCGGAGAAATTCGCTCACCGGCGCGATCCCGCTCGCGAGCTTCGCGTTCGAGGCCGGGCACGTCACGGCGTACAGCCCGCGGCGGGCAAAAATGTCCATGTCGGTCTCATCGAGCCACACGCAGTGGAACCCGCCGCCGCCATGCTCAAAGAGGCCGTTTTCCTCGAAAAGTTGCGTCGGCGTGAGGCCGTGGCGCTCGATGCATTCCTCCACCTCGCGCTTCGTCTCCGAATTGTGGGTGAAAAACGGCATCTTGTACTCGTCCAGCAGCATTTTCATAAACATGAGCAGATCGAGATTGGCCGTATACTCGGCGTGGATGCCGGGGATGTAAGAGATGAGCGGGTGGAGATTGTTGAACTTGATCGTATCCATCTCGCCGACCGTCCAGTCGTCCCCCGCGGCGAGCGCGCCGCAGAGCACCATGCGGAAGCCGCAGTCAATAGACGCCTGCGCGAAAGCGTCGCGCTTATAGTACATGTCGAACGCGCTCGTGATGCCGCCCTTGAGATATTCGAGAATCGCGAGCTTCGTGAGAGAGTAAATATCGTCCGGCGTGAGCTTGGCCTCCAGCGGGAACACCTTGTCGAAAAGCCAGCTCTGCAGCGGCAGATCGTCGGCATAGGAGCGCAGGAACGTCATCGCGCTGTGCGCGTGGGCGTTCTTGAAGCCGGGCATCAGGAGGTTGCCCTTGAGGTCGATCTCGCGCTCAAACGGCGGGTGCGCGCCGATGGCAGGCCCGACATAGAGGATCATCGATTCCTCGACCCAGACCTCCCAGTCGGAGATCTCAAATCCGCCGCTGAGCGAAAGGAGCTTGCCGTTATAAAAGCGGATCATGCCTTCTCCTCCGCATGCATGGCGGCGATGGAATCCCACATGAGCTTTTTGAACTTCGGCGCGGCGGCGTTGGCCGCTTCAATGACCTCGTCGCCGTCAAGCGGGCGGTCGGAGAGACCGGCGGCGAGATTTGCCACGCACGAAACGCCGCACACGCGCATACCGGCGTGGTTGGCCGCGATGACCTCCACGACCGTGGACATGCCCACGGCGTCCGCGCCCATCGCGCGGGAGGCGCGGATATCGGCAGGCGACTCGTAGCTCGGGCCGGTGAACTGGATATACACGCCCTCCTTGAGATCGATGCCGTCCTTCTTCGCCGTTTCGCGCAGAATGGCGCGCAGGCCCTTATCGTAGGCGTTCGACATATCCGGGAAGCGGACGCCGAGCTCGTCGATGTTCGCGCCGATGAGCGGGTTGGGGATGAGCGCGCTGATGTGATCGGTGATGCTCATAAGCGTTCCGGCGGTGAGATCGCCGCGGATGCCGCCCGAGGCGTTCGTGACGAAGAGGATCTTCGCGCCCATGGCCTTCATAAGACGCACGGGCAGCACAACGTCGTGCGGCGTGTAGCCTTCGTAGAGGTGCACGCGTCCCTGCATGACGACGACGGGCGTTTCCTCCACATAGCCGAACACAAACCGTCCGGCGTGGCCGGGCGCGGTGGAAACCGGGAAGCCGGGGATTTCGCTGTACGGCACAACGGCGGTCTGCTTCACCATGTCGGCAAAGCCGCCGAGACCGGAGCCGAGCACGACGGCGACCTCCGGGACAAAGTCGGTGTGGCGCCGCACCGCGGCGAGACAGTTCTGGATGCGTTCCATTTCGGGATGCATAAAAGAGCCTCCTTATGTTGTTATTCTCTGTTGTTTATTCTTCGGTGAGATCGGCGAACTGCGCGCCGATATAGCCTGCCAGAGTTTCGGGATCGATCCCGATCTGCGCGCCGAGCCGTCCGGCGCTGCAGAAAAAGGCGTCCGTCAAAAGCGCCGTTTCGTCGATCCACGTGGGGAACGGCTTTTTCATCCCCACCGGGGAGCAGCCGCCGTGGACATAGCCGGTGAGCGGCAGCAGCTTTTTCTGCGGCAGCATGGCGATGCTCTTCACGCCCGCCGCCTTCGCCGCCTTTTTGAGCGAGAGCGTTTCCGGCGCGGGGATGACGAACACGAAGTGTTCGCCGGTATTCGCCTCCGCCACAAGCGTTTTGAAAACGCACTCCGCGCTCTGGCCAAGCGCGGCGGCCACCTCCGTGCCGGAGGCGAGCGAGGCGTCGTAATAACGCGGCGTATACGCAATGCCCGCCTGATCGAGCAGACGCATCACGTTCGTTTTTTCGTTTGCCTTATCCGATTTTGCCATGAAAGTATTCCTCGATTTGTTCACGGGAAGCAAAAAGGCTCCCCTGGATCATGCCCGACGCGCCGCCGCCCCGGCCGGAGAGCGCGGCGTTGATGCTTCGCGCCGCGGCGCGAAGGTCGGCCGTTTCCGACGCCATCACGTACCGGTATCCCCCGTCCTCGGCGCAGAGCGCGGCGCAGACGCCCGTGCAGCGCGTCTTTCCTCCCTCGGCAAGGGCGCGCAGCGCGGCGGGCGAAAGGCTCTCTTCAAAAAAGAGCAGATTTCCCTCGCGCGGTTCCATTGCGGCGAGCCGCGCCTCGACATACCGCCGCTCCGCGGCGGCACGGGCGTACTTCTCCGCTTCCAGCTCGCCGAGCACGCGCTCGGCGGCGGCGCAAAGGGCGTTCTGCGGCGCGGAAAAGAGACGGGAGAGCGCTTCGGTCTCGGCGGCGCAGAGCGCGGCGTCCTCATAGGCCGCGCGCCCGGCGAGCATCGTAAAGCGCACGCCGCCGCGGTGACGCATCCGGTCTTTCAAGCGGATGAGACCGATCTCGCCGGTGAAGCTCACATGCGGCGCGCAGCACGCGCAAAGATCCACCCCCGGCACCTCCACGATGCGCACCGGCATGGCAAGCGCCTTTTTCTGCCGGAACGGCATCGCCGCAAGCTCTTCCTCCGTTGGCCAGAGGATGTTTATCGGAAGGTTTTTCCACACGTCCTCGTTTGCAAGACGCTCGAGCCGCAAAAGCTGCTCCGCGTCAATCTCGCGGTCAAAGTCGATCGTCGCGCCGTGCTCGTCCATGTGGAAGCCGATGTTCTCACAGCCCCAGAGCGTGTGCGCATGGCCGGACACCAGATGCTCGGCCGAGTGGATCTGCATGCGCGCAAAGCGCGTTTCCCCGTCAAGCTCGCCCGTCACTTCCGCGCCGGGGACGAGCGGAGCGCCGCAGAAATGGACGATCTCGCCCTTTTCCTCGCGCGTATCCGTCACACGCACGCCGCCGAGCGCGCCGGTATCGCCGCCCTGTCCGCCGCCCTCAGGGAAGAAGGCGGTGCGGTCGAGCGTTACGGCAAAGCGGCCGCCGCGCTCTTCGCACATGAGGACGCGCGCGGTGAATTTTCGCATATGCGCGTCGGCGTAAAATAGCTTTTCGGTCATGGGATCAGAACTTAAAGAGATTCAGCCCGGTCACATCATCCTTGAAGCGGTCCACCGCGCCGTCGATCACGCGGATGACCATCTCGCACGTCGCGCTCACACGCGCGGCGTTGAGATGCCCGCCGACGACCGCGCCGGACTCGTTCGCGGCACTCATGTGCAGATGGCTGTAGTATTCGCCGTTCATCGTGTTCACCGTGCCGGTCAGCGACACGATCTCGTGCGCGCCGGTGAACGTGAGCGCGTGGTACTGATGCTCGTCCACGTTGTACACGCCGACGGTGAACTCGTCCGTCGCGCCGAGCGCCTCAACGCTCGCCAGACGGATATTTTCCTTTTCGCACAGCGCGCGAAGCTGCGCCGTGATCTCCTCGCCGCGGTCGAAGCGCGCAACGATCGTATTTCCAAAACGCCGGTAGTCCATAGTTTGTATCTCCTTTGCATGGGATGTATCTGTATTATAGCCGCTCGGCGAGCGTAAATCAAGGTTGTCAAGGCCCGGTCCATCGCGTATAATATCCGGAGAAACGAAAGGATCGGCCTATGGAAAACTTTTCCCGTCCGCTGGTGGACTGGTACAAAAAAGAGGCGCGCCCTCTCCCCTGGCGGGAGGAGCCGACGCCGTACCGCGTGTGGGTCTCGGAGATCATGCTGCAGCAGACGCGCATCGAGGCCGCGCGCGAATACTTCAACCGCTTCACGCGCGCGTTCCCGACCGTGGAAGCGCTCGCCGCGGCGGAGCTTGACGATGTGCTCAAGCTCTGGGAAGGGCTGGGGTACTATTCCCGCGCGCGAAATCTCCACAAATGCGCCAAAACCGTGTGCGAGACTTACGGCGGCGTATTTCCGCCGGACGCCGCGGCGCTGCGCGCGCTGCCCGGCATCGGGGACTATACCGCCGGGGCGATCGCCTCGATCGCCTACGGACTGCCGGAACCGGCGGTGGACGGAAACGTGCTGCGTGTGCTCGCGCGCATGGAGTGCTTCGGCGAGAGCATCGGCAGCGACAAGGTGAAAAAGCGCTTCCGCGAAGCGCTCCGGGATATCTATCCAACGGGCGAATGCGGCGCTTTTACGAGCGCGCTCATGGAGCTGGGCGAGACGGTGTGCACCGTCGGCACGCCAAGCTGCGCGCGCTGCCCGGTCGCGGCGTACTGCGCGGCGCACCGCTGCGGCGAGGAAGCGCTCTACCCCGTGCTGCCGGAGAAAAAACCGCGCCGGATCGAAAACCGGCGGGTGCTGCTTTTGCTCTGCGGCGATACGTGCGCCGTGCAGCGGCGTGCGGATACGGGGCTTCTCGCCTCGATGTGGGAGCTGCCAAACGACCTTTTGCCGGACGCGCCGGAAACCGGCGAGCCCTGCGGCGAGGCGGTGCACATTTTCAGCCATGTAGAATGGCATATGCGCGGGTACATCGTCCGCTGCAGGGAGAAACTTCCGGGCTATGTCTGGGTGACGCGAGCCGAGCGCGAAGCGCTCGCCATGCCCACGGCGTTCCGGTATTACCGAAAAAAACTGGAGGAGATGGGATATTGAATATCTGTGTATTCGGCGCGGCGCGCGATGAGATTGGCGAGAACTTTATGGCTCTCGGCACGGCGCTCGGCCGCGAGCTCGCGGCACGCGGGCATACGCTCGTGTTCGGCGCAGGCGGCCACGGCATGATGGGTGCCGCGGCGCGCGGGGCCTACGAAATGGGTGGGAAGATCATCGGCGTCGTGCCGTACTTTTTCAACACTCCCGGCATCCTCTTTGAGCACTGCACGGAGCTTATCCGCATGGAAACGATGGCGGAGCGCAAAACGATCATGGAAGAGCGCTCGGACGCTTTCATCGCCCTGCCCGGCGGCATCGGCACGATGGAGGAGATCTTCGAGGTCATCACGCTCTCATCCCTTGGGCGGATGCAGAAAAAGAGCGCGTTTCTCGATGCGGAAAGCTATTGGGAACCCGCGGTCGAGCTGCTGCGCGGCGCGGTGGAAAAGGGCTTTGCGGGCAGAGAGCTGAATGAGCACTATGCGCGCTTCACGGATGTGGAAGCGTGCCTCGATTATCTGGAAAAATAATACAGCGGGCGGAGCAGAGCCCCGCCCTCGCAGAAATTTTCAAAGAACGCCCGTAGGGTTGGGGCTCTGCCCCAACCGCATACAGTTCTCCCTCTTTCACGGTGCTGCCGCGGATGGAGGGAGATTTTTTATGCCAGCCTCTGCTGCATATACGCAAGCAGTGTCTGCGCCACGACGGAATTTGTCGTGCGCGCGAACGCCAGCCCGATCGTCCGGCAGCTCGGCGGCGAGAGCAGCGGCGCGGCGTTCCGCCGCAAGCGGCTGTACGCGGCCACGGTGCGCTTCGTCGTGCCGGTAATGATGCTCATCCTCTTCCTCCAGTCTACCGGCATCATGGCATAAGAAGCTCTGATATATACAAGTATCCCCCATTTGCCAAGCAAATGGGGGATACTAATCTTTATCTGTGAACTGCCGTGCGGCGGGATTTGGCGAAAAGCGTCGTCAGCACTGCGAGCCAGAGGAATGCCAGCGCCGCTGCTGCGGCGGTGATATAGGAAACGGTTCTCACCGTTTTCCCCTCCTGCGCGCTGAACACCGCGCCCGCCTCCACGCTCTCCCCGTTCGAGAGCGTCACGGTGAGCATGCCGTTTTCCCCCACCTGCACGGAAGAAATGCCGACGCCGGGCGCGCCGTCCTCTCCCGTGATCTTGCCAAGATTCGTTTCCGTTCCGTCCGTGAGGGCGACGATCAGCTCCCCGGAGTCGTTCAGCGATACCTCCCGGATGCCGACGCCGTCTTTTCCGTCTTTGCCGTCTTTGCCGTCCGTGCCGTTTCGTCCGGCGGCGCCGGTCGCGCCTGTGGCTCCGGTCGCACCCGCAGCGCCCGTGGCTCCGGTCGTTCCGGCGGCCCGCACACCGGTGTCCGTATTGCCCAGCCACCAGTTGCCGTTGCCGCCGATGGAGGGCGTCAGGCCGGGCGCGCCCTGCGCGCCGTCCGTGCCGTCTTTTCCGTCAACGCCATCCTTGCCGTCGATGCCGTCTTTTCCGTTTGCTCCGTCCTTCCCATCGACACCGTCTTTACCGTCAGCGCCGTCTCTGCCGTCCGCAGCGGCGGCTTTTACGCCGGTGTCCGTGTCACCGATCCACCAGTTCCCGTTTTCACCGATGGTCGGCGTCAGACCGTCCGTGCCATCCTTGCCGTCTGCGCCATTCTTGCCGTCCGCACCTCCGGCCTTTACGCCGGTGTCGGTATCACCGATCCACCAGTTTCCATTCTCGCCGATGACGGGCGTCAGACCGTCCGCGCCATTCTTACCGTCGACGCCGTCCCGTCCGTCCGTCCCTTCGGCTTTCACGCCGGTGTCCATAATGCCGATCCACCAGTTGCCGTTCGGACCGACGGAGGGCGTCCGGCCGTCCCGCCCGTCCTTTCCGTCCTCTCCGGTGGCTTTCACACCGAGAGATTTCCACGTAGTCCCGCTGTCGTAGGATACCTCCCACTCGTTCGTAGCAGGATTGACGCGCAGCTTCGAGCGGAATGGGTCGTCCATCTGGACAAGGCTCAGCGGCATTCCGCCCGGATAGGGACACGTCTCAAAGATAGACGGCATATAATCCCTGCTGAGATCTGTTTTCCAGCGGTAGAACTCCGCGCCGATATACAGCCCCATCTGGCCGCCAAAATGCTGATTGGCAGTAAAGCTCCCGCCGTTAAAATAAAGCCCTTTTCCCTCCGCAGAGGTGCTTGACGGCCGGAGATCGTCGGTGATGAACGTTCCGCTTTCCATCGTCAGTCTGGTGATGTTCGCTGTTCCGCCAACCAACGTGAGTGAACCGCTGCCTCGAATGGTAATGTTCTGAGCGATGATCGGATAGTATGAGGTGTTCACGCTGAAGCGGTTTTCTCCCGTCAGATCTATAACAAGCGGGATAAAGACCGAGAGTAAAGCGGAGCCCATCGGCTGATTTCCCGTTCCCTTAAGATCGGCGTTTCGCAAAAACAGCGTCGTGCCGTCAAAATAGAAATTGTAATCATCCGCCGTTGCTTCGGAAAAGCCGCGGTTATCCGACGGATCGTTTTTATAATAGGTACCAACTTCGAGGAACACGCCGTTGATCTTCGGATCGTTCCAGTTCGCCCGAACACTCGGAACGTTCGCCGCTCCCAGCGGCTGAGCGGTCATCTCTTCGACCGACGCTCCAACCGTCTCTTCCACAGGCTCCATGACCGGCGCGGGCGTTGTTTCCGCCGGCGCGGGTGTTGCTTCCACGGGTACGGGTGTTTCCGCTTCCGTATCGTCGGCCAGCGCCGGAACACAGAGGCTCGTCAGCGCAACGCAGACGCAGATCATGGCGGCAAGAATACGATGCTTCATGGTTTTGTTCCTCCCTGTTTCTGTCTCTCGGGCGGGTCTCCCTGTATTTACTTTGTATTATGCAGGAACAGCGCACGCTTTGCAAGACATTTTGGTCTGCGTGCCAGAACAGGTAAAAAATCGGCTGTTTTTCTTCGAAACAGCCGATTTTCGCGCTTATTCGATTTCCGCCGGAGGCAGCAGGCGCGTCATGCTCCGGAGACTCACGGTGAGCGTATACGCATTGTGCAGCAGCGCCGAGGTCGCCGGGGGCAGGATGCCCGCCACGCCGAGACAGATCAGCATAAAGTTGAAGCCGATGATGTTTCGGTAATTCGTGTGGATCCGGTCCATGAGCGCGCAGCTGAGCCGCCGCAGTGTCAAAAGCGAATGGAGGTCGTTCGCGCCGATGGTGATGTCCGCCACCTCGCGGGCGATGGCCGCGCCGTCGCGGATGGCGATGCCGGCGTCCGCCTCGGAGAGCGCCGGGGAGTCGTTCACGCCGTCGCCGAGCATGATTACGCGCCGTCCGGCCTCGTGCTCGCGGCGGATGAAGTTGGCCTTATCCTCTGGAAGGACCTCGGAGTAGTACTCGTCCACGCCGACCGCCGCCGCTACGGACTTCGCCGTGCGGTCGCTGTCGCCGGTCATCATAACAAGCTTCGTAAAGCCGAGAGAGCGCAGCCCCCGGACGACGTCGGCAGCCTCCGCGCGCAGCGGGTCCTCAATGCAGATGACCGCCGCGAGCACACCGCCCGCGGCGAGATAGAGATGCGAATACTCTGCCGGGAGCGATTCAAACTTTTCCTCTTCCCCCGCGGGGATGACGCACTTCTCGTCCTCAAACACGAAGTGGTGGCTGCCGATGATGACCTTTTCGCCGTCCACGCTGCTTGCGATGCCGTGCGCGACGATATAGCTCACGCTCGAATGGCGTTCCTCATGGGAGATATGGCGGTTTTCCGCCTCGGCCACGACGGCCTTGGCCATGGAGTGCGGGTAATGCTCCTCGAGACACGCCGCAAGAGCCAGCATGTCGTTTTCTTCCTTGTCGCCAAACGGCACGACCGCCGCCACGCGCGGAGCGGCATGGGTCAGCGTGCCGGTCTTATCAAAGACGATGGTGTCCGCCTGCGCCACCGCCTCCATGAAGCGGCCGCCTTTGACGGAGATGTGATGGATGCCGGCTTCCTTCATGCCGGAGAGCACCGCGATCGGCATGGAGAGCTTGAGCGCGCACGAGAAATCGACCATCAGCACGGCGAGCGCGCGGTTGACGTTGCGCGTCAGCAGCCAGATAAGCCCCGTCGCGCCGAGACTGTACGGCACGAGCCTGTCCGCCAGATGCGAGGCCTGCGCCTCGGTGTCGGACTTGAGCTTTTCGGATTCCTCGATCATATGGACGATGCGGTCGTAGCGTCCCGAGCCCATGCTCTTATCGACGCGGATCGTGCATTCGCCCTCTTCCACGACCGTCCCGGCATAGACGTAGCTGCCCGCCGTGCGGCGCACAGCCAGCCCCTCGCCGGTGATGGACGCCTGGTTGACCATCGCTTCCCCCGCGACGACATGGCCGTCGAGCGGGATCATGCCGCCGGTGCGGACGATGATCCGGTCGCCGGGGCGCACGTCGCCGACCGGCACGGCCACGCTGCCGTCCGTCGTTTCGAGCCAGACCTTGTCCACCTGCAGCGCCATCGTCCCGGCAAGGTCGGCGACGGACTTTTTGTGCGTCCATTCGTCGAGCAGCTCGCCGATGCCGAGCAGGAAGATGACCGAACCCGCCGTTTCAAAGTCTCCGCGCAGGATCGATACGGCAATGGCTGTCGCGTCGAGCACCGGCACTTCGATCTTCCCGTGCAGTAGACAGCGGATGCCGTCGCGCAGGAAACGGAGCGAGCGGATCACGGTACGGATCGCGCGCAATGGCGCGGGCAGGATGAGCTTCAATGTATACCGGCGGACGATGCGGAAAATGAGCTTTCCCTCGTACTCGCGGTTGATCACGCGGACGCTGTGCTCCGGCGCGAGCGCCGCCGACTTCTCATAGGAAAACGCGGCGAGCGCCGCGACGATGGGCGCGCGCTGACCGGTATAAAGAATCGTAGCGTTGCCGGTGCGGTCGTGGACCGTCACATCGGCAACGCCGGGAGTATTTCGCAGATACGCCTCCAGAATGTCCGCTTGGAGCAGCGACATGCGCGGCTGCTCCAGATGGACACGGATGCGTCCCGCCGTATCGTGCAGGATCGTGCATTTCATGGCGAATTACTCTGCGGCGTCCTCAATCGTCTCGGGCGCGTCCTCCGCGGCATACTTCTCGTTGAGCGCCTTCGCGTCGGCGAGAATGTCGTCCGCGCCCTCGCGGATATTCGTTGCGGTTGTCATGACGGCTTCCTTGGCGCGCAGCGCCGCCGCGGTCGTGAAAGCGTAGACCTTCTTCGCGTCGCGGCTGGTGAGGATCTTGATGCCTGCCGTGCCGAACAGCACGCCGCCCGCGAAAAGACCAACTTTACCCCAATTCATGAAAGTATCCTCCTTATCTTTTTGGGATTTCGCCCGCATTTTATCTTTATGTTCCGGCATTGTCAATAGATTTTCTGTTAATATTTGCATTTTTCAGCAAAATATTAGCACAGGCTTCCTTGAGTTAGTCATAATTAACTCATTGACTTCGGAATGGCGGACTGCTATCATGCATCGCGGAGGCGATACTATGAAAACGTTACTCAAGGAATTCAAGGAATTTGCCGTAAAGGGGAACGTGGTCGATATGGCGGTCGGCGTCATTGTCGGCGGCGCGTTCGGGAAGATCGTCACATCGCTCGTCAACGACGTCATCATGCCGCTCGTCGGCGTGCTGACCGGCGGGATCGACTTCAGCAATCTCTTTCTCCCGCTCGACGGGAATACCTACGCCACGCTCGCCGAAGCGGAGGCTGCGGGCGCGGCGGTGCTCAAGTACGGCTCGTTCCTCTCGCAGGTGCTCGATTTTCTGATCGTGTCGTTTGTGATCTTCCTCTTTGTAAAGAAGATCATGACGCTTGGCCGGAAAAAGGAAGCGCCCGCTCCGGAAGCGCCGAAAACGAAGGTCTGCCCCTACTGCAAGAGTGAGATCGCCATCGACGCCACGCGCTGCCCGCACTGCACCTCGGAGCTCCCTTAAACCGTTTAAATTACGTCCTGGAGGTATGCCATGCAGACATTTGAAACGGAACACTACCTTCTTCACTATGGTGCAGGCACCCCGGCGGAGCGCGATATTGAGAAGATCGCCGCGCTGCAGGAGGGCTGCTTCTCCCACATCTGCGCCGTGCTTGGCCTGACGCCGGATTTCAAGATCGAATACTTCCTCTGCGATTCGCCGGAGGAGGTAGGACGCATCTGCGGCGACGACGAGCCCTGCAACGGCTTTGCCGACCTGCCGAGCCGCATCTACGCCGTGTATAACGACGCTGTCCAGTGCGTCGGCTTCCACGAAGATGCGCACCTCATCAGCTTTGTCCGGAACCGTCCGGTCTGTCCCGCCGTGACAGAGGGGCTTGCCATGTACTTTGACCGCAAATGGTGGGGTATCGAAAATCTGGACTGGACGGGCTATTATCTCAAGACCGGACGGTATCTGCCGATGGACAGGCTGCTGGACCGGGAGGTTTTCTTCGCGCACAACTGCGCCTTCACCTACCCCATCGCGGGCGCTTTCACCGACTGGCTGCTCACGGTCTACGGCAGAAAGCGGTATGGGGAAATGTACTCCCAGCCGAACCCCGCCGCCGTCATGGAACAGGTGTACGGGAAATCCCCGGCGGAGCTGAACGCCGAGTTTGAAGCATACGTCCGCCTGTTCCGCACCGACGATGCGCTGGAAGCGCGGATGGAAGAGCTGCTGCGGCAGGAGGGCGTTGAAGCCTGACCAAGCAAAATTCTTTGGCTTACAAAAATGGCCGGATGCGTCTGCATCCGGCCATTTGAGCTTGTCAAAAAAGTATTTTTGACAAGCTCTCAAACGAGACCCACTGCGTTGGGCTCTCGTTTGAAGGGGCTGCGGCTCGCCGCAGCGCACTCGCTGCGCTCGCACGTTTGCGAGCCGAAAAGTATTTTCTCCGACGCACATGTCGCCGGAG
>ERZ827458.572-NODE-572-length-47890-cov-20.569897_pt1 | contig 47890 bp, 48 predicted proteins | sample MGYA00519706_ERZ827458 | MGnify/ENA primary metagenome ERZ827458 (study PRJEB31778, sample SAMEA3449309) | human gut metagenome | biome: human gut; feature: human-associated habitat; material: faeces | place: United Kingdom | collected 2010/2012 ...
GCAGTCATGACACAAGAAAAGCTCCCTCACAGGAAGGAGCTTTGTCTACAGTCTGAGAGTACCGGTTTTTCAACCGGTATCTCTACTTTTTTCTGATGGGAGAGTGCATAGTCCCGTTCCTGTTCTGCCTGCCTTAGCTTATCTTGACATTCCTCTGTCATGATTTTGACATCGTTCGTTTTCTCTTTCTCGCTCTGCAATAATTCTTTTGTTTTCCTCAAGTCGTTCTTTAAGGCTTGAATGTTCCCGACTCTGTTCTCGCTGTTTAACCTCTCGTTCAAGGTCAGCGATTCGTCGAGCTGCATTTTCAGTTCCCTGATAGTCCGGTCTTTCTGGTCGAGTTCGTCCTGCATCTGCTCCGTCAGCAGCAGCAACTCTTCCAGTTGATCGTCGCTCTTTGAGTTTTCGTATTCTGCCATCTATATCCCTCATATGTAATGTATCCTCCTCACTAAATGCACACGAGGTTTTTTATTGAGAAAATGTCATCAGCTTTCTTATATAAGCAGGCATCCTGTCTATAAACATATCTCTTTCTTCCCGACTGCAATTTATCAAAGAAAGTTCGAAATCAAACGAAGAACTCCTCTCTCCGGTAATGCTCTACCGATACATTTAATGTTTCTGCAAACCCTTCCTGTGTATATCCGCCGTTTTCTCTGGCGATTTGCAATCTGTGTCCTATCAAGACATTCAGTTCCTTCTTTTCTTCCTTCACGCATTCTTCCACGCATGTACACCTCGCTTTCATAATAAATGATAGCAATGCCATACATGCGATAGCAGAACGCTTTGCGACCTTTATTCAGGCGTACTACATCAATCCTCTAATATAAAAAGAGGGGGCCGTTGCCCAGCTAAAAATTTTTAGCTAGAGCGACATCCCCATATACTACACTTCATTATGGTAGATTGTCCGACACTATAAAGTCTAACTCTACCCTTTCATCAATTATTACATTTTCTCCATTCGGCAAATTCGCAGTACCATTGTAAGTGATGATTGTTTGCCCATTCTCAATATAAACATCTGAATATACATTGATAGGCTTAACGTAATCTGTTCTTAGTCTCACTTCTATTTCATTTGTATTAAGCCACCACTCCTGCATTTCTTCATCATACTTTTCCGCATACCCAAAATGCTAACTATAATCAGGGACACTGCAATACAGAAAATCCCCAGCACGGTTCTGTTCTTAAATAATTTCATTTTGCGATTCCTAGCAGGGGATTAATTCAAAAGATTAAGATGCCAAAACAAGCCAAAGTTTTACTTCAAACCATTTGCTTTCTTTAGAACAACAGAGCAGCTTTCCATCCATACCCTTTATCAGATATTCCACTATATACATTCCCATACCTGATCCTTCTTTTTCTTTTGCATTCTGTCCCCTAAAATATTTTTGTGTCAGAAAAATTTCTTCTTCCTTTTTTACTCCGTTTCCAAAATCTTTTATACAAACACATAGATAATTGTCCTCAAAATATGATCTGACCTCGATTTCTGTATCAGCATACTTATAGCTGTTAGAAATAATATTATCCATGATTTGGAAAATGCGTACTTTATCGATTATCACAAGGCACTCCGGAATCTCAAATTTCCCTGCTCGCTTTTTGTAATCAGCCTGTCGTATAGCTCTCTCAATTATAAAACTTTCTGCTATTTCCGGATTTATTACCAATCTGTCTAAATCATTCAGCATACTTGTATGCAGATTGAAGATCATCCCATTAATTTGGTTCGTTTTCTCAATAATTGTCTGAAATTCTTGTTGTAATTCCTCAGAATCAATAATAAGTGACTGGTACTCAGCAATTGCCTGAATCGAGGCTACCGGATTCTTGATATCATGACTAATGGAGGCTATAACTTCCCTTCTTAATTTATCCGCATTCTGTTCTCTTTTTTTAGCATAAAGCAATTCTTCCCGCATGATATCAAAACTCTCTGTAAAGGTTCCGAACGAACTGCTATCAATTCTTCCAATGGGAATATCCAAATCACCTTTCGCAATCTGCCTTGCAAAATCGTTCATTTTCATTACTGGCAGAAATACGTGTCTTTTCAAATAAAAAACTGTCAATGCATCTTTCAGAAAAAATAAAACTAAAAATGATAACGCCCACGTTTTAATTTTATTTTTTAATTCAACATCCTCATTGTTTATAAATACTATTTTTCCTTGGATTTTTCCGTCCTTCAGTATATCAACGTTATAATCCTTATGAATGTAATTATACCCATAATCTGTTCTCAAGCCTTCTCTAGAAGCCCCAATTTCTGTTCCGTCCTCTCCCAGTACAATATAATCAATATTATACTCCTGCATAGCTCTTATTGCATAACCTACATCCGGCCAGCAGTTCTCGATTGTATATATGATATCATTAGCCTCTGTATTTTTTATTTTATCCAGGGATTCGACGGAAAAAATATACATCAATGATACGCAGGCAACCAAATATAAGCCGACAGTAATAACAATAAAACGTCTCACTTATCTCTCCTTTAGCAAAAACATATAACCTTTTCCATATTCCGTGATAATGTAAACAGGATTGGAAGGGTTTTCTTCAATTTTTTCCCGAATCTTCCTTATGTGAACATTCAGTGTTCCTTCTCCCACATAAGCTTCCTGCCATACCTCTTTAAAGAGTTCCTCTTTTTTTACTAAACGATTTCTGTTCTTAATAAGGTATAGCAGCAACTTTTTTTCCATTCTTTTTAATGAAACCGGCTGCCCCCTTTTTAATACCGTTTCTTCGGCAATATTTACCTGACATTCCCCAAAGAAAACTGTTTTCAAATCATCAGCGATAGAATATCTCCTTAATACCGCTTTCACCTTAGCCAGTAGAATCTGCAAGGAATATGGTTTGCATATAAAGTCATCACCACCAACATTTAACCCCAATAAAATGCTTTCTTCTTCTGTTTGGCAACTGATAAAAATAATGGGAATCTGCGTTCCTTTCCTAATCTGCTTACACAGATTATATCCACATCCATCTCCCAAATTTACATCCAACAAAATTAGGCGTGTCGTATTTTCATTCATAAATTCATGATATTCTTTTATACTGAATACAGCAGCCGCATTGATACCCGAAAGATTCAAATATTTACAGGTATTTTCTGCCAATGGCACCTCATCCTCAATAATCAAACAATCATAAACCAAATATATCAAACCCCTTCTTTTTGCAGATATGAACCCTACTCTGCATTGATTAGACTGCAAGGAACTATTTTTCTTACTTTCCACGCTGAAATAAATGCGGTTATACCTCCAACTGCCTCCATACACAGGAAAAGCACAACAATCCAAGCTGCCGGAAAAGGAAAAGCAACCTTATAAACCCCCATTCCACGAAACAGACCACTTATCACCGTATTTGCGCAAAAATACAAAAAGAGACTCCCTAATATACTTCCACCTGCAATATAAAGCGTAAATGTCATTACAGCCTGCGAAATAATCTGTCTGTTAGAATATCCTAGCGCTTTCATTATCCCAAAATCCTTCTTTTGCGTCAATAAAATAGAATCCGTCACAAAAAAACCCATAATTATTATAAGAATAAAAATAATGACAATAATAAAAAGAACAATACTAGCCACACTGTTTACAATGGGAGAAAGCTGTGAATAAAAAACCTGTTCAAATCCTCCCACATATGATAAACGATCCGAATAACGGTTCTCCAAGTCAAGACAATACTTTTCAACATTAGTATTTTCATCTAAATATACATGTATTTCCTGCCATTCTGCCATCGGATCAATTTGTTTTAATCCGTCCATAGTAAGATAGATATCCATACCACCTGTATAAGTTCCCTGAGTCAAACCGACAATCAGAAAATCTGTCTCTTTTGCATCCTCTTGAAAAATATGGGACACCTTTATAGTGTCTCCAATTTCTTTTTCCAAAAATTGAGCTAAATTTGCAGAAATAGCCACTTCATTGTCATGCCTGGGATAACGTCCTACATATAAAGAGGGATTTTCCAAGGCTGCATAATCACTATATACCCCCAATGATGCATATATATCTTTTTCGCATAAAAGCTTTGAACTCCCAGGTTCTATGGCTGTCATAACCTTTTGAACTCCAGTTCCTTTTAATTCTTCTGCTATTTCACTAGTTTCTTCCAGGCAGACTGCCTGTATATTTACAGAATAGACTTCTGCACCTGTAATCTGCAATAATCCTTCCTTATCTATTACCAGTCTTGCATACAAAATAACAGCAAAACCAGCTACACTCATAATTGCAGCTACTATAATACTTATTAAAATACTCTTTACCCTTCCGTAATCTATTATCTTCAATACAATAGATAAATTAACAGAAAATGGCATCCTTTCGATTGTTATCCGGCTTCTTTTACAATTTGATATTTGTCCTCTTTCCTGAAAAGCCTCTACTGGTCTAAGTTTTTTGACTCCTCTCGACAAAAAAAATGTCACCGAGCCAATCAACAATAGAATAGCCAGAATATTCTTTATTGAAGCGAATCCTGTAGATACATTCTTCCATTCAAAGCCTATATCTGTCGCTATATTGCTTATTATCATGGGCATAATCAATTGCGAAATGACAACGCCAATTATAGCCCCCAATAATCCCAGCAACAGAAACTGTAGTATATAGGACGTGGCAATTTCATTTCCACTATAACCTATTGCTTTTAATGTTCCAAGTTCCTTTAGGTCTTTATCCAAGGTATTACGCATATGGAACCCAATCACAATAAAACAGGATAAGATGCCCATTAATGACGCAATGTTTATAATAATAGCGTAAATATTGATATTGTTATTCCGGCTGGTTTCAGCATATTCAATATCCGAACTTCCGTAAAATGCTATTTCATCAGCCTTTGATACTACAAACTCGGAAAACCTTGTTGTTACCTCGCCTGCTTTTCCCGATGTCTTCATCATAACAATTGCAGCGTTAGAATCTATACCAGCCTTTGACTTTAAAGAGTTGAATTGGTCTTCTGGAAGATCAAAAATAATGTTTGACCTGCTGCCGAACAGCACATCTTCTGTAAATCCTGCAATGATAAACGTTTCCTGCCATCCACTGGAAATTATATGAAGGGAATCTCCTAACTGAAATCCGAAAAATGTTTTGCAAACATAGGGTACATATATTCCATTTTCAGGTATCTGATCCAATCTGCTAACAATTTTAAGCGTGGAGAGTGTTTCTTTCCTGTCTGCGTTACGAAAAGTCCAGCTTCCATTAATTGCCTCATGATCCCCATCACGTATGTCTACACTTCTTATCAATAACGCCTCTGTTACCTCTATTTCTGAAATATCTTCATTTTCTTTTTGAAAATTGATTATTTCATCTCGATATTTCTCGCAAAAATCGTATGGCAGAACTGCTGCGAAGTCAGCACTGTTTGTTTCTGCTATTTTTTCCTGGTACAGGCTTTTAAAGCCTTCTGTCATCTGACTTCCTGTATAGGATAACAGTATTGTTACTACACTTAGCATAAAAAACGCTAGAGATGTTCTTACACTTTTTTTTATATTTGATTTTATTAACAAAAATACATGTTCTGCCATAACGTTACCATCCCATATCTTCAAGAAAATGAATCAGCCTGTCTTTTCTTTCTTCCGATTCGCCTTTATAAGTTCCTAAAATGCATTCTCCGCTTATTCTTCCATCCTTGAGATAAAGAATGCGGTTTCCTCTCAGAGCGGATTTCAAGTCATGTGTTACCATGATGATTGTCTGACCTTCATGATTAAATTTCGTTAATAAATCCAGAACTGCTTTTCCTGAGGTTGAGTCAAGCGCACCTGTCGGCTCATCTGCAAATACTACTTCAGGATTGTTAATCAATGCTCTTACTATTCCGGCTCTCCCCATCTGACCTCCCGAAATCTGGGATGGATACTTCTTCCATTCCTTTTCAGTAAGACCTACCTCCAGAAATAATTCTCTTCCTCTGTTTAAAATCTTTTTCTTATTCTTTTCTGCAAGCAGACCGCTTATCAGTACATTATCCATGAGATTCATGCTATTAATCAGATGTATCTGCTGGAAAACATAACCACAATTTACCTTGCGGAACTGAGCCAGTTGCTTTTCCGAATATTTTGTAAAATTTGTACCTTTAAAATATATTTCTCCCATACTGGCTCGATCCATGCCTGACAGAATATGCAATAATGTAGATTTACCGGAACCTGATGGTCCCATAAAAACAGTGAAATCCATATTAAAAATCTGAATATCCATATTTTTGATAACATACTGCTGCACTTCACCATTTATATAGCTTTTACATAACTTTTTTGTATTAATAACAATATCTGAACATTTTTCCATTATATAGGCTCCTTATTTCTGTGTTTATAAATAGAAAGAAATCACATAAGCCTGCAAAATTTTTTTAAAAGCAGTCTCATAGAGTCTTTTGTTGCACTCCTTAGACCATCTGCACCCACCGAAACAAATCGGTGCATACTCACATGATTTGATACAGTCCGAATCATCATTTAAAAATTGATACCATTTTTCATCTTATCCAGATTAATTCTCAGCGTTAATTCCTGAACATCATGATGCTCTAAAAGCTTGACATTATTTAAAATAACATCAAAACTTCCTCTACCATCCATATACGGCTTCAGTTTATCATGTGTCTCTTTCATTCCTTCCATTGTAATCTGAATGGAATCAATGTAATTCACAATTTATTTGACCTGCGACACATTCTAAATCAAACTTACTGCTTGTGTTGTTGACAATCTTCTTCTCATTCATCATCCCATAAGTAGTATTTCCAATCCTAATCGTACCAAAGGTTGTATTAATCAAATAATCATGATCGCTTTTTGTGCCAGAAAGCGTTATATTTAAAGTTCCTGCACACAAGGCATCTACATTGCCTGTAATTTTTCCTTCCATATTTATTGTTCCCGCCCCCGTCGTAATATTAGCGTTAACAGCAACAAAATCTATCATAGTGACCGTACCGATGGCTGCATCTATTTGAAGATTTTCGCAGTTCATATTTTCTATATGTGCATCTGCATTTCCATTTACCAAAATGAAGTCATCAAACTTTTTATTAGAAGGAATATAAAGAAATACTTTATTATCCCCTTTCTTTGCTGTATTTCCGTTCTTCTGTGAGCCGTCTACGTAAAGCACGCCATCCTTTACATAACATTGATACTCAAATCCATTGCTGTTTTGACCTTTTTCAACCTTAAAACCAATTTCTGCCTTATCCCATGTTTCCACATAAAGGTCTCCGCCACCGAATACAATATCAACAGATTGTACTGTATCATTTATTTCGGTTAAATCTTCATTTGCTGCCTTGGCTGAAACTGTTGTAAATAACGTTGTTGCAAACATCATGGCCATTGTCAATAAAATTCCTAAAATTTTTTTCATGATCGTTCTCCCTTCAATATTTTTGATGGTTTAATAATAATATTTTTAATCCTTAACTGTCTTTAAATAAAACTTAACAATCCTTAATCTTTTACTTTTATTAGTACACTCTGTCCAGTAACAAATCTGAAAATCGCTAATTCAGACTATTATTCTATAATCTCACTCGTAATACTTCGAATTATATTACAGGCTTCCAAATAATATCTGTTGCATCTAAATTTTCTGATATTTTTCTTAGGCATGTATTCCAGTCTGTCATCATTATATCGCCGTATCCTTCATAAACCTCTGTACACACATTACGGAATACAAAACTTACTGGACAGATACAGAATGCCATCTGCCCATTCTTTGCTACCTCGTCCCTTTATCTTTTTGCATTGCCTGATGCGCCCTGCCTGCTTCTCTTTTGCTTACTATCTGCTCTTTCTGTCTGAGCCTGTCCCTGATGCTCATGGAATCTGCCGCTTTGTCCCCATAAATTTTGTCATACTCCGCACGAGCTGCCTGATATTCAAGATTCTCGCTCTTTGCGGCTTCAAATTCTTTATAAAATGCCTGAATAGAGCCAAACCTATATTCCCTCACGATAGACGAAAGCCTCTTTTTCATGTTGCAAATCTGAATATCGATACTATCAATCTCCTGCTGTAACTCCTTCCCCCTGCCGCCTTTAAAAATGCCCATACATTCGGATAGTTCCTTTTTCAGTTTATCTCGCTTTTTCTCACGCTCATAGATTGCCTTATTCTGCTCTTTGATCTTACTGTCAATTTCTTTCAGATGGGGATATTGATTCATAAGCGTTTCGTATTTTGTCCGCCATAATGCACCTCCCAATTCTAATTCATTAAATCCAGCATATTTATTGTGTATAACGTCTCAACCCCGTCAAGCCGGATAGCTGCTGACAATAACATCATGCTCCGGCTAAAGAGAACCTGGCGGAATCTAAAGTTCTTTGCCTGTTTTCTGCGTAAACTCTCCCCTCCTTTTGTCACAAAAAAACAACACTGGTTAGTTTTTTCTAACCAGTGTTGTTCTAACATAATGCAGATCAAAAATACATCCTTATTATATCATTATCTTTTCCACTGTTCCTTTGTCATATAGTTGGTGTGCCCAATCCGAACTTCATTCATCAGGGGAACCGGTACTTCGCTGCAGGTATGATGATAAAGAAATCCCACCTTTTCCTGCACTCTCTCCGACTTGCTGTTTCCGTCATAGTAACCGCACCAGATGATATTCATGCCAAGGTCTTCAAACCCATGGCGGAGCATTTCTTCCGCTGCCTCCGGCATATATCCTCTTCCCCAGAATGGTTTTCCAAGCCAGTAGCCCAGTTCACATTCATCATTCTGCTCCGTCATTTCTGTATGTCCGTTCAGCTTCAATTCAATCGCGCCAATCGCTTTCCCACTTCTCTTTTCACATATCGCATAGCACTCTTCTCCACAGAATACATTTCTGATCACCTCACGGCTTTCTTCTATACTTTTATGAGGCGGCCATCCCGCAATCGGACCAACATCCGGATCACTGGCATATTCGTACAGGCTTTCAGCATCTGTTTCCTCCCATCTTCGTAAAGTCAGTCTTTCTGTCTGTAATGTCATGATTTTCTTCTCCCTTTTACATTTCTGGTTCCTGTTTCATTTATTCTCTTATGTTATTTTCTGTCCTTTTTCCTGTTAAGAATGGATTGCACGCGCTTCGTGTGGCAGTCTTATTATATCATGAAACACTGCTTCATGTACTCTTATACTTTTAAAAACAGCTTCACATGAAATATTCTTTAATGAGCATTTCCACCTGATCAATTGGCAATGGATGATCCTTAGTTTCATAGGTAAGAATCAGGTTCACTGATGGGATAATTCCATTATCACAATATATTTTTATTTTCTGGCAGGCTCTGTTCACATAATCATAATCATCCATCAATCCAAAATGCTCCCAATAAAAAAATTCACCTGTCAGCGGGTGACGAATCGTAAAATCCGGATACAATACCATATTTTCAAAGACTAGTTTATCCTCATACCGAAATGGAATTCCTGCACTGTACAGCATCTTATCTATGATTGCCTCTGACTTGGATCGAAGCATTTTCCCCTGTGTTCCTTTCACAATAAGATTTTCCGGATACCCGGTATTTTTTTCAAACTTTTCCTTCATCCAACCTTCCAGTTCCTTACTTATCTGTTCATACTGTCCACCCAGTAATCGTTCATACTCCGCATGTTTCATTATCTTTTCTGACAGATTTTCATTGGTTTCCGCCATATGAATATATTTCTGACAGGCTGATAATTCTCTTTTCAGATCTGTCCTGCGTAACTGGTGATACTTTTTCTGCGCTAATTCCTGGGCAAGTTTTCTTTCTCTCTTTGGCAAATATATGGACTGCTTTCTGTTTTTTAAATACCACTTATACCGTCCACTGTTTCTTGTACAAATCAGTTCACCTGCCGGCCAGTTCTTTTCCATCTCTTCTATTTGTTTTAATTCCCCTTCTATATGTCGTACCCGCTTTTTTATTTCCTGATAGTTTGCAAACATACCTTCTCTTCCTTTCTCCTTTGCTCCCGGCGGGGCATCCCAGCCCCTTTTTCTCTCCCATGCCCCGCCTGAGCTTACTTTTCCCGCTTTTTCTCTTCTTTCCTGCTCCTGGCGGGGCATCTCAGCCCCCTTTTCTCTCCCATGCCCCGCCCGGACTCACTTTTCCCGCTTTTTCTCTTCTTCCCTGCTCCTGGCGGGGCATCTCAGCCTCTTTTTCCTTCCCATGCCCCGCCTGGGCTTACTTTTCCCGCTTTTTCTCTTCTTTCCTGCTCCCCGCTGGGCTAGTCTTACAAAATCCTCAATCCACATTCCTTATTCCCTCTCCAGATACCCCTCAATTTTCAGTTTTCCACGCCGGTTCACCGTCACTGTGACTGCTCCATAATCCCTGGTGCAGAACCACCTTGTCCCAGCCTCTGACAGCCTCTCCAGTGTTTCTGCATGAGGATGTCCATAGAAATTACCTTTTCCACAGGATATCACCGCTGCCTTTGGCTTCATAACAGACAGCACCTCTTTCCCGGTGGAATTCCGTGAGCCATGATGCGCCACCTTCAGTACATCTATCTGAGTGGCAAGCTCCTCTGTCATCTTCACCTCCTCCTCTCCTTCAATATCCCCTGTCAAAAGGAGAGATCTTCCCTGATATTCCATGAGCAGCACCGTCGAATAGGAATTATTATCTGATGTGTAAAGTCCCTTTTCCGGATGAAGGCAGTTCATTTGAAACTCACGATCCTTTCCGGCTTCTCCCGCATAAATATATTCCACAGGAATCTGATTTTCTCCTGCCAGAGCTGCAAGCTCCTGATAAGCCTCATCCCTGGATTCCTCTGTAATATCTGGCAACAGCAGTGCTTTCACCCGGATCCCCTCTTCTTTTCCAAGTATTAAAAGCTCCCGTATCCCGCTGATATGATCTTCATCTGCATGGGTCATGATCACACCATCCACCGTACCGATTCCCTGATATTTCAGAAAAGGAATCAGCCGGTATTCCCCCACTGCATTCTCTGAAGTACTGCCGCAGTCCACCACATAATTCTGTCCGTAAGGTGTTTCCACTACGATACAGTCTCCCTGTCCTACATTCAGGAAAGTCACCTGCAGCTGCCTGCACACAGCCCTTTCCATCCTTCCAGAAAAAACAAGCAATGCACCCGCACTTAAAAGGATCAGCCATTTACCTTTCAGGGAAAGCTTCCTTTGATAAAGGATCAGAAACAACAATACGATAAGATAAAGAATAATAAGAACTGTTCCCGGTCTGCCGGTAACCTGCACAGAGAAAGGCAGATTTTCCACCATAAGACAGGCGCTTTCATAAATTTCCAAAATTCCTGTGATCACAAACGAAAATGGTATGACGAGTATCTCTGCCCGTTCCACCAGAATCAATAATAACCCACAGGGTAACAAAAAGCTCATCAGCGGAATCACAAGTAGATTCAGGAAGGTCGCATATACCGGCATCTGATAATAAAAGCACAGCTGCAGTGGCAGTCCTGCTGCCGTAATGGCACACCCCGGAAGCAGCCATTTTCTCAGCCCTTCCAGAAGCTTCCAGAAAATGCCATCCTGCCTGATAACTGCAGCAGCTTTCTTTTTCCCGTCAGATCGGGACAGTGCTTCTGTCTTCTTACAGGTCATTGCCGGGATCAGCAGTCCGATCGCCAGCACACAGCCAAAGGAAAACAGAAAGCTGCTGCTGTAGAAATACCACGGCTGCTCTGCCAGGATCAGGAGCGCCGCCAGAGAAACTGACGTCAGAAGATCATACGTCCTCCCAAACATCACTGCTGCCATCTGTATCCCAAACATGATCAGCGCCCGCCTGGATGATACCGAAAAGCCTGCCATACACCCATAGCCATACATAAATAGAAAAGCTCCACCTGCACAGAATGATATCGGCAGTGCTGTTTTTCTGAGTCCTTTATAAAAAGCCATCCCAATCAGTGATATATGAAGCCCTGAGATAGCAAGCAGATGGGCTATACCATTTCTCTGATACCGTTTTTTGATATCTCCATCAAGTGCCTTCTTCTCGCCAAGCACCATTGTCTTCATTAAGGAAGCATTCTCCGGTGAAAGCTGCCTATCAAAGATTTCTGATAATCCTTTTCGAAGCTGAAACAAAGCTTCTTTTCCTTTTTGATACTGTTCTGATTTTTGCTGGATAATTACCTGATTAATCTGAAATGCTATTCCTGATATACGATAATAAGATCTTGCATCGAACTGCCCCGGATTTGAGGCTTTTCTGAAATTTCGAATCTTTCCTGTAATTCTGATATAACTTCCGATCTTTGGAAGCTCCTGCCCCTGCTTTAAATAACAGAGCGCCTTCTTTCCTTCTGCATCCTCCATTCCGGAAGCACTATCTGCTTCCAGGATCTCCAGATACACTATTTTCTTTTCTTCTTCGCCTGTCACCCATTCCTTGTCATATACCCTTCCTGTCAGGGTACATCCCTTCTCATCCCATTCCTTATCTGTTCTCCCAGTCATGCCGGTTACCGTTCCAAGGAAAATAAGCAGAATGAGCAGCAGGCAGAAGCAGCTGAGTGGTCTTCTGCGCATGCTCCTCCTTTATCTGATTCTGTCCTGATACCATCATTTCACCATATCCAGATTCCGCTCAAATACTGTGGACAGATTAATATTTTCTCTGTAATTCACGCTGGTTTCCCCGTTCACGGAAATCTGCACCTTATTCACACCGGTCAGCTCGATCAGAGAATTGGTGATCGCATAGATCGTTACTTCCGGTGTGACACTATAGATCTGGTTCAAAAAGCTGTTATCTAGATTAACATAACAAATGCCATCACGGACCGCTACACTGACAATTTTGGTTGCTGGATTTATGATCGGTCCATCTTTTCTTCCTGCAGCAAGCCCTGTGTCATCTTCCTGTGGTCCTGCGATCAGTTCTTCCATGACAAGACGCTCCAGTGAAATATTACTGTTATATACCTTCGTGCGGCTGACTGCCTGAAGCCCTGTCCCATCTTCATCAGCAAAATACAGCTGAAGCTTCACCTTTTCATAGGTATTGATCTCATTTCCCGCATTATCGATAAAGGCATCTGCGCTCATAACACCCACAACACTCCCGGAAGCATCTACAAGAGGCTCTCCCTCCACCAGAAAGGAAACATACTGCACATCCTTCACCTGAGAAAGTGTTCTTACGATCGCAGCCCGGTTCAGTATCTCAGTGATCATTTCCTGTTCTCTGTAAGCAGTATTAAAATCCAGGATAAGCTGTTCATCCCGGAGACGCATGGATAACAGTGCAAAGCCTCCTGCCAGCGGCGCATGATACTGGAGCTTTTCCGGCACAGTCCCAAGCTGCTCGGTCAGCTCATCAAGCAGCTCCTCCCCGTCTGTTGTTTCTGTCACATAATCCTCTGATATTACGCTGGTTCTGTCATGGTTGACATAATATACCTTATAATGATACTGATTCCTTTCCTCTCCTTTTCTGCCACATCCTGTCAGTATAAAAAGGAGCAGCATACAAAAGAAACCGCTCAGAACCATTATTTTTCCTGTTAATTTCTTCATGTGAAACTCCTCTACAGCAGACTGTATATCAATGGGATCTTCACAAGGAATCTGGTACCTTCACCAACACTGCTCTCTGCCTTGATAGATCCCCTGTGCAGCTGTACTGCATTCTTCGTAATAGCAAGTCCCAGTCCAGTTCCCCCGATCTCTTTGGAATGAGACTTATCCACACGGTAAAATCTGTCATAGATCCTGTTTAAGGATTCCTCCGGGATTCCGATTCCCGTATCCTCTATCGCAATGGTAAAATACTGGTGGTCTGCATCCAGTGTCACAGTCACCTTTCCATGCTCCTTATTGTATTTAATGGCATTTTCTATAAGGTTTGTAAGGATCAGAGACATTTTTACCTCATCCACCTCGGCTATGACCTCTCTGGTACTGACAAGCAGAAGCTCTATATCCCTTTTTCTTGCAATGGGGCGCATTCTTTTTAAAATGATCTCAGCCAGCTCATTCATATTGACACTGACAATATTCAGTTCAGCGACTGACTTGTCCATTTTTACAAGTGCCAGCAGATCATTGATGATCTTATCTTCCCGTTCGATCTCCTCTGCAATATCCTCAAGGAATTCCCGGTATAATTCTGCCGGCACATCCTGCTGCGCAAGCAAGGAATCAGCCAAAACCTTGACAGATGTGATAGGTGTTTTCAGCTCGTGGGATACATTCGCTACAAAATCCTTCCTGGAGCTGTCTATGTTCATCATCTGATTATGTAAAAGGTTAAACGCATTGGAAATATGCTCTGTTTCCTGATAGGTCGGTACAGAAATATCTCCATCCATATGCCCGTTTCCGATCTCCGTAATCGCCCTTGTGATCCGGTCAAACGGCCTGATCAGTACATTTGCCAGAACCACCGCGATAGCAAATACAACTGCCACCATAATGATCTCCAGGATCAACGCTTTCCGGTTCAGCACATCCATGGTTGCCATGATGATATCCGTAGAAACACTGGTCAGCATAACACCCCTTGTCAGTTCTGTCCCTTCCGGCATACCCTCCTTCTGGCTTTCAGCTGTTACTGTTTCCGTGATCGGTGTGGTGATCTCAATAAAGCCATTATTCCTGTCATACTTGGACATCCCTGTCCCCTTCAGGCATTTAACGACTTCCTCTGATATAATGGTTTTCCCTTCACTGATTCCATAGGTATCTTTGATGATTTTGAGATTGCCGTTAATGATCAGCACACGGCCACTGTATAGATTGGACAGCTGCTCAAGCTCCGCATTGATAACCTCAGAAGATGTGTCCTGCAGATAATTATAGGTGATCAGATGATTGGCAATGATCTTTAACTGGTTCTGGACATCCGACTGCCGCACATCAATAGCCCTTGCCTCATAATTCTGTAGGATTCCCGCCTTGATGATGTAGGCGGGAACAAGTCCCATTAAAAGAATGATCAGAAACAGACGAACCTTCAGACTCCGCCAGATTCCCAGTTCCTTTAAAAAAACAGTGATTTTCTCTCTCATAGCTGTCCTCTAGGCAAAGTAATACCCCACGCCCCACTTGGTATGTACATATCTGGGCTCGCTGGGATTTTCTTCGATCTTTTCACGCAGCCGGCGGATATGCACATCCACGGTTCTTACATCTCCCGGATAGTCTGTACCCCATACCAGCTTAAGAAGTACTTCCCTGCTGTACACCTTGTTGGGATTCAAGATAAGAAGCTCCAGAAGCTCAAATTCCTTGGTGGTCAGGTTGCTCTCTCTTTCTTCTACATATACTCTTCTTCCATCGCAGTCAAGACGCATGTCTCCCCACTCGATGATCTTCGTCTCTTCCTTTGCTTTCGGCGCTGTCCGCCTCATAATTGCCTTCAGTCTCGCCTTTACCTCCAGAATATTAAACGGCTTTGTAATATAATCATCCGCTCCATACTCAAGTCCCAGGATCTTGTCCATATCCTCTCCCTTGGCTGTCAGCATGACGATCGGCACAGAGGAAAACTCCCTGACCTGCTGACATACTTCAAATCCCGTCAGCTTTGGCAGCATCACATCCAGCAGTACAATGTCATATTCTGTATCCTTTATCTTCTGCAGTGCCTCTTCCCCATCATAGGCACACTCCACTTCCATACCGTCCTGTTCCAGACTGAACCTGATTCCCTTTACGATCAGCTTCTCATCGTCCACAACCAAAACCTTCTTCGCCATCTTTCCCTCTTTTTCTACCGCCCTCTGCGGTCTTCCGATCCCACCTTGGGATCACCCAGCAGTAATCAGATCCCTGATCTTTCCAAAAAGACCCTCCTTGATCCCCTCTACCTTCATAATGTCCTCTATCTGTTCAAATTTTCCTGTACTTTCCCTGTAGCTGATAATGCTGGCAGCTTTGCCTTTCCCGATCCCGGGAAGTGTACACAGCTCCTCCATGGATGCCGTATTGATATTCACAAGTCCGTCTGCCGGGTCTGTTTCTCCATCCGGCTGCAAAAGAAGCTCTTCTGTCAGCGTATCCTTTCCTGCCTGCGAAAGCTCTCTGACCTCGTCCTCTGTCGGAATATAAAGCCGCTTTCCATCGGTAAGCGCCCCGGCCTGATTCACATATTCCTCACAGGCCTCCGGCAAAAATCCACCGGCTGCTTCTACCGCCTGATACACCCTCGCATCCCCTGCAAGCTCGTAAACACCCGGGTTCTCCACAGCACCGCAGACATGCACAAATACAGTCTGACAGTCAGTCGTCTGCTGACTACTCTGCAGCTCCTGTTCCTCCTGGCCTGATGCAGCACCAGCCTCCTCCGTATCCTGCTTTTCTTCCAAAAAAAGCTCAGTCCTGCGCTTCTCACATCCAAAAAGCAGACACCCGGCAAGAACCAGCATACCAAGCAATATCTTATGTTTCTTTTTCATCGTTCTACTCCTTCCTGCACATGACAAAAAGACCCCCTGTATCACGACTGATTAATATTGTAAAGGTTTTTCATAGGTTGCGCAAGTGGTATTGACAACATAAGATTATGACCTTATTCCCACTTAAATACCACTACTCCCACAATAGCAGCTGCCATTCCGAGCATCTTTCTGAAAGAAAAGGGCTGCTTCTCCACGCCAAAAAAGCCAAACAGTTCAATCACATAGGCAACAAGAAGCTGGGCAGTCACGATCAGCATGACTGCTCTTGCCGGTCCGAGCATTTCCATACTGCGGATCACTGTATAGGTAATAAATGCCCCGATGGCGCCTCCAAGAAGCATATACTTTGGTTCTACCCTGAAAAGGGTCACAAAAGAAGTCCTGTCTGTAAACAACCAGGCAAAAAAGCAGACAATGAGTGCCGAAAGCTGGACAAAGGCACTGGCCACCCAGATACTGGACGTTTTCGTGACACCTGTATTAAAGACGCCCTGAATACTCATCAAAGCCCCTGAAATTATCGCAACCAAAAATCCAACCATAGCAGAATCTCCTTACGTTTTTATCCGTAATGTACCCTGTGTGGCTGGATTTTATACATAATCTGTCTTTCTGAACTTTTATTCTTCTGTCTGTTCTTCCTTCTGTGCTTCCTCTGTATAGTATTCCTCATCCAGATACTCTACATCTGTTTCTTCCTGCACCTCTTCAATGTAGACCTCTTCGTATTCCTGCCCTGTCACCTGCTGCATGATCTGCTCTGACAATTCCTTCAGTGCGTCATTTGCATCGGTTCCATTCCATACCTGGGAAAATACGCGTTCAAGCAATACCCAGAAATTACTGGTTTCGATCATTTTCGGCATGGCCACAGAATTATCATAGGCTTCTGCAAACATGGAAAGCGCCTCATTTCCGTAATCTGCATCTCTTGCAGCCGATACCTTACCGCTTCTTGCATAAAGACTTTCATTGTATCCTGCTGTCAGGAAAAAGGCAAAATCATTGGCATCCTCCTGATGCGTCCCATAACCGTTCACTACTACACACTGCGTTATGGAAAGCGGCTTTGTCTCCCTGTCTGCATCAATATCAGGAAGAAGGGCAATCCCATATTCATAAGGGAAGCTGCCATCCTCCTCTGCCTGCTCCAGTGTACCGACCACATCTGAGGTTGCTACTGTAAATACCTGTCTGCCTTCCATAAATTCATGGATCACGCTCTTATAACTGTTCTCACTCGTATCTATGGAAAAGAACTGGTTCAGTTCCGCATATGCTCTCATATTCCGGATCGCATTCAGGTTATAAATGTCAATCCGGGAAATATCATCTCCGGCAGCTCCACCCATCTCAATCGCATTGCCAATAAAGAAATAATTGTAGAAAATATCTGTCACATCCCATTTAAAGACACCCTCTACTGCTTCCGGTGCATCATAGCTGTCAGCAAAAGTCTTCATATCCTCCAGCGTCTTTGGGATGAGCTCCTGTACCCTCGCCTCAATCTCTTCATCCGAAAAAGAAGGTGTTTCCTCTGCTGTGTCCTGCGTGACGTTTCCGGCATCCGCCTGCTGCTGTGCTTCTTCTCCTGCTGCTATATCCGCCTCTGCCTGAAGCCGACTCTCAGCCAGCTCCTTCAGATAGGTTTTGTTGTACAAAAGAGCACTTGTTTCAAAATAAAACGGATATCCGATCACCTTTCCCTGATAAGTAGCTGCTGAAAGTCCTGTATCTCTGTAGGTATCCCTAAGAGATGTCCTCTCACGAAGCTTTACCTCCTCTGCAAGTCCTGCCAGATAAGCCTTTTCCAATGAATCATGGCTGAGGATATACAGATCCGGCAGATTCTCTCCGGAAAGGGAAGCGGCATTGACATGCTCCAGATACTCCGGCCCGGACTGCAGCACCGGCACAATCCTCACCTCATGATTTTCATTGTAAGTAACTGCTGCACTGGTAAGATAAGAGGTCAGTGCCTCGTCTGTATACCAGAGATACAGCGTATCCTTTTCTCCTGTAAAAGCAGGAAATTTTTCTTCCTGTTTTTCACTGACCTGCATGCCTGATCTGGCAATCCCAAAAGTCAGAAAAGCAACGGCTGCAAGAAGAAACGCAGCCGCCAGTCGTTTCTTAAAACCCATAAATCATACTCCATTTACTATAGACAGGACGTCAGAATCTCTATCATTTTGTCCACATGCTCCTCTTCAATGACAAGAGGCGGTACAAAACGGATGATATTCGGTCCTGCGTTGATCAATATCAGTCCCTTTTCCAGAGCTTTCCCTATGATATCACCTACTGGCCTGTCAAATACAAGTCCCTGCATCAGCTTGACACCTCTGCGTTCTGTGATGAAATCATACTTATCAACCAGTTCGTCAAGGCGATTTGCCAGATAATCTCCGATCTGGTTCACATGTTCTATTATATGGTTCTCCTCAAATAAATCAAGTACCACATTGATAGCTGCACCCGCAAGAGGATTTCCTCCATAGGTCGTTCCGTGGTCACCGCTTGTAAGAGAATGGGCAGCCACCTTTTCTGTCATCATAAAAGCACCTACCGGCACACCGCAGCCAAGCGCCTTGGCACTTGTCATGATATCCGGCTTAATGCCATATCTCTGCCATGCATAATACTCACCGCATCTTCCCATACCGCACTGGATCTCGTCAAGGATCATCAGAATGTCCCTTTCCTCGCACAGCGCCTTTACCTGCTTCATAAACTCTTCTGTGGCAGGATAAATGCCGCCCTCTCCCTGTACCGTTTCAAACAGGATCGCACAGGTCTTATCTGTCACCTGATCCAGAACACTCTGAAAATCATTTAATGTGGCAAAGCGGATATTTCCGATCATGGGTTCAAAGGCTTCCCGGTATTTTTTATTGCCTGTAACAGAAAGAGCCCCCATAGTCCTTCCATGGAAGGAATGCTCCATGGCAATGATCTCATGGTCTGTTCTTCCGTCCTTCAGATAAGCATATTTTCTTGCCGCCTTAATGGCTCCTTCAATAGACTCTGCCCCGCTGTTTGTGAAAAACACTCTGTCCATCCAGGAAATCTTTTTCAGCTTTTTGGCAGCTTCAATAGCCGGTATATTATAATAATAATTGGAAGTATGGATCACCTTGTCGATCTGCTCTTTCAGGGCATCATTGTAAATCTTATTTCCATAGCCAAGGGCAAATACAGCTATCCCTGCACAGAAATCCAGATATTTCTTTCCTTCCATGTCATAAAGGTAAACGCCTTCTCCCTTATCCAGCACCACCTGAAAACGGTTATACGTATGAAGGAGTGCTGCCTCTGCATCCTCTATATAATTCTTCATTGATTCCATGTCTGCCTATGTCCTTTCTTTCTGCCTAATCGTGCTGCTCCAGGAGCTGTTTTTCCTCGTCTCTGAGGATCATGGTTCCCACACCGGAATTGGTGAAGATCTCAAGCAGGAGACAATGTGGAATCCTTCCATCAAGAATATGGACTCTGTTGACACCGTTCTTTACAGCAGATGCACAGTTTGCAAGCTTTGGCAGCATACCGCCGCCGATCACACCGTCACCTATCAGCTCCTCTGCACCAGAAGCTGTGATCCTGGAAATAAAGCTGCTCTTGTCATTCATATCTTTGTATAATCCTTCAATATCTGTCAGGAATACCAGCTTGTCCGCACTGATTGCTTTGGCAATCGCACAGGCTGCATCATCTGCATTGATATTATAGGTGGCAAACTGATCATCCAGACCAATCGGTGCAATGATCGGCAGGAAGTCCTTCTCCAGCAGATCATACAGGATCTTGGGGTCTACCTTTGTGATATTTCCGACATAACCGATATCCTGACCGTCTGCATATTTTTTCTCCACCTGCAGAAGTCCGCCGTCCTTACCGCTGATACCAACGGCCTTGACACCAAGCTCCTCCACCATAGTCACAAGCTGCTTATTGACTCTGGAAAGCACCATCTCTGCGATCTCCATGGTCTCATCATCTGTGACACGCAGTCCATTCACAAATTTTGCCTCCTTGCCAACCTTTCCTACCCATTTACTGATGGCCTTGCCGCCGCCGTGCACGATGATCGGTTTAAAGCCAACCAGCTTCAAAAGGGTAACGTCCTTGATGACATTTTTCTGCAGCTCTTCATTACTCATGGCTGAACCGCCATATTTGACTACGATGATCTTCCTGTTAAATTTCTGTATGTAGGGAAGTGCCTCGATCAGTACCTCTGCCTTCCGTAATACCTGTTCCATATCCTTTTCCATGTTCTTATCTCCCTGAAATCCCGACTGTCAGCTTCTGTAATCTGCATTGATCTTTACATAATCATAGGTAAGGTCGCAGCCCCATGCTGTTGCACTCTCTTCTCCGTTCTTCATATCCACAACCACAGTAACCTCCGGCTCGGAAAGAATCTTTGTTGCCTCCTCCTCACTGTAGTCTGCTGCCACACCATCCTTGTAGATCTGTATCCGGCCGGCTTTGCTTTCAAAGAACAGCTCTATCTTCTCCGGATCAAACATGACACCGCTGTAGCCAAGGGCGCACAGGATCCTTCCCCAGTTGGCATCATGTCCGTAGATCGCAGCCTTCGTCAGGCTGGAGCAGATAACAGCTTTGGCAAGAATACGGGCATCCTGTTTGGACGGTGCATGGATGACCTTTGTTTCAAAAAGAGCGGTTGCTCCCTCTCCGTCTCCTGCCATCTTCTTTGCCAGGGTTTCATTGATCTCATGGAGCGCCTCACGGAACGCTTCGTATTCCGGGCTGTTCTCCCTGATCTCCGGATTCTCTGCCATACCGTTTGCCAGTACAAGCAGTGTATCATTCGTAGAAGTATCTCCGTCTACGGAGATCATATTAAAGGTATCTACAACATCCTCCTTCACTGCCTTTATCAGCAGCTCTTTGGAGATTACAGCATCTGTTGTCACGAAAGCCAGCATGGTGCACATATTGGGATGGATCATGCCAGAGCCCTTGCACATACCTCCAAGAGTTACTGTCCTGCCGCCGATCTCGATCTGCACAGCTGCCTCTTTATTCTTCGTATCTGTTGTCATGATCGCCCTGGACGCTCTCGTTCCTGCTTCCAGATCTCCCTGCTTTCCCTCTGTCAGCTTTTTAATACCGCTTACGATCCTGTCAATGGGAAGCTGCATGCCGATGACACCGGTGGATGCCACAAGCACCGCATTTTCAGAGATGGAAAGTGCCTCCGCCGCTGCCTTCGCTGTCTGCTCACAGTAGGAAAAGCCTTCCCTTCCGGTGCAGGCATTGGCGATCCCCGCATTGATCACAACTGCCTGTCCGTAAGGACTTTCCTCTACTACCTTCTTATCAAACAGCACCGGTGCTGCCTTCACCACGTTGCTGGTAAAGGTGCCTGCCAGTACACACGGCTTTTCGCTGTAGATCAGCGCCATATCATCCCTGTCTTTATATTTGATCCCTGCTGCCACAGCTGCTGCCTGAAATCCCTTCGCTGCCGTAACACCGCCTGTAATCTTTTTCATCGTAAGAACTGCCTCCTTGCTTTCCTATTTATTGTAATTGATGATATTTTCCCTGTTCAGTACAAAATCATAATAATTCAGATCTTCCCGCTTTGTCCAGCCGATTTCCTTCCAGAAAGCATTGCCGATATCATTCTCGGTAAAGGCGATCAGGGAAACCTTGCTGATCTTCTCTTTCTCCAGCTCTTCCATACACCTGACGACCATGCTCTTGCCAATGCCTCTCATACGGCAGTCCTCGCGGACACAGACATGATAAAGACATCCTCTTCTGCCATCATGCCCGCAGAGAATGCTCCCTACGATCTCTCCGTTTTTCTCCGCCACTACGCTCGTAGACGGATTTCTCTTTAAAAAACGCTCCACACCTTCCCGGGAATCATCTATGCTCCGGATAGCAAAGCCTTTGATCGTCATCCACAGATCATGGACGCCCTGGTAATCTTCTATGGTCATTGTCCGTACAATCATCTCTCTAATCCTCTCCTGTCAGATGCACTATCTGGTATCCGTGTCCCGTAAAGGGCAGAAACTTCTCAAGCACATCCCTTGTCTTAAGCTGCTTCTACAGATGAAGTCCCTTCGTCTCCTCACAGCCAAGTGCAATATTCAGGCACTGGATCGCTGCGCCGGAAGCCCCTTTTCCAAGATTGTCAAACTGGGAAGAAAGCAGGACTCTGTCTTCATTTCCTGTTACGTAGATCCGAAGGCTGTCCCTGCCGCTCATGGCATTGCCTGCAAGCATATTTGCGCTTTCCTCTTCCGAACCAAAGGGCATCACTCTTATAAAACGGCTGCCTGCATAAAAATCAGCCAGATATTTCCATACCTCCTGCGGTGTTTTCCCTTTGTTCATCAGTTCTGTATATACAGGAACAGAAACCACCATACCACTGTAATAATCCGCTACGATAGGAGAAAAGAGCGGTTCTCTCTTAAGCCCCGGAATTTTCTTCATCTCTTTTAGATGCTTATGTGCCTGAGAAAGGGCATATTCCCTTGGTGCAAGAAGTGCATCCTCTCTCTCTTCTGCTTCATAGGCTGCGATCATCTTCCTGCCTCCGCCGCTGTAGCCGGAAATACCAAAGGCGCTCACCGGATAATCTGCACTGATCAGTCCTTCTGCCACCATGGGATATACCAGAGATATAAAGCCTGTGGCATAGCAGCCCGGAACTGCGATCCTGTTTCCTGTAGCGATCGCCTCCCCGTGTTCCTTTGACAGCTCCGGGAAACCATAAGTCCAGCCTTCCATGGTTCTGTGTGCCGTAGAAGTATCAATGATCCTTACATGATCACTCTCTATCAGAGAAACGGATTCCTCTGCAGCAGCATCCGGCAGACACAGGAACGTAATATCTGACGAATTGATCAGTCTCTTTCTTTCTTCCTTATCCTTACGCAGTTCTGATGAAACAGGAAGCAGCTCCACGTCCTCCCTCTCCGCAAACCTCTCATGGATCCGGAGTCCCGTTGTTCCCTCACTTCCGTCAATGAATATTTTCACTTTTCCACTCATTACTTTATCCTCGTTTTCTTGTTCAATAACAATAATAATACTCTTTCACACTTTAAATCTCAACAAAATAACGGAAAATAATCCCATCCTGTTTTTATTGCATAACTATACACCTTTTATGCATATTATTCAATAGTTTTTTTATTTTTATGCAGAATGTTAAAAATATTCTTTTATTTATGCAAAATAAGTGTTGCATTTCCTTTTGGAAAGGAGTATGATGTACCCAAACGAAAAATTAACAAACATACCGGAGGCATATATTATGAAAGAAAAGGTAATCTTAGCGTATTCAGGCGGTCTTGACACTACAGCCATCATCCCCTGGTTAAAAGAGAATTTCAATTATGACGTTGTTTGCGTCTGCATCGACTGTGGTCAGGAAGAAGAACTTGACGGACTTGAAGAAAGAGCTAAATCCTGCGGTGCTGAAAAATTATACATCCTTGATGTTATCGATGAATTTTGTGATGAATATATTGTTCCCTGTGTACAGGCTCATGCCGTATATGAGAACAAATATCTCCTTGGAACTTCCATGGCAAGACCTCTGATCGCCAAGAAGCTGGTAGAGATCGCACGGAAAGAGGGCGCTACTGCTATCTGCCACGGCGCTACCGGAAAGGGTAATGATCAGATCCGTTTCGAGCTGGGTATCAAAGCTCTGGCACCTGATCTTAAGATCATCGCTGCATGGAGAAATGAAAAGTGGACTATGGACTCACGTGAATCCGAGATCGAATACTGCAAGGCACATGGTATCAATCTTCCCTTCTCAGCAGATTCCAGCTACAGCCGTGACCGTAACATCTGGCACATCAGCCATGAGGGTCTTGAGCTCGAGGATCCTGCCAATGAGCCAGGCTACGATCACCTCCTTGTTCTTGGTGTTACTCCTGAGAAGGCTCCTGATGAGGGCGAATATGTATCCCTTACCTTTGAAAAAGGTGTTCCTGTTGCCATCAACGGTGAAAAGAAGAAGGTATCTGATATCATCCGTGACCTGAACAAACTTGGTGGCAAGCATGGTATCGGTATTGTAGATATTGTTGAAAACCGTGTTGTCGGCATGAAGTCGAGAGGTGTTTATGAAACTCCCGGCGGAACCATTCTTTATGAAGCACATCAGCAGCTTGAGGAGCTGATCCTTGACCGTGATGCTTACGCAGTCAAGAAGGATATGGGCAACAAATTCGCACAGATCGTATATGAAGGAAAGTGGTTCTCTCCTTTACGTGAAGCTGTACAGGCATTCGTAGAGTCCACCCAGAGGTATGTGACCGGTGAAGTGAAGTTCAAGCTTTACAAGGGCAATATCATCAAAGCCGGTACCACTTCTCCTTACTCTCTGTACAATGAGAGCATCGCAAGCTTCACAACCGGTGACCTGTATGACCATCACGATGCAGAAGGCTTCATCAATCTGTTCGGACTTTCTACCAAGGTTCGTGCTATGAAAATGCAGGAGCGTGGAGAACTATAATTTAAGCAGGAGGTAAGGCATGGACGTTATTACTTTACTCCTTGAGTATCTTATTGCTGTGAACCTCATCGGCTTTGCACTGATGGGCATTGATAAATACAAAGCGAAAAAAAGGGCCTTCCGGATTCCGGAAGCAACCCTTTTTATCGTTGCAATAATTGGCGGAAGCATAGGTTCCATTATTGGAATGTATGCTTTTCGTCACAAAACAAGACATCGTCATTTTGTGTATGGCATGCCTGCGATCCTGATCCTTCAGATCCTTCTGATCGCTCTCCTGCTCCATGCACCCTTTGAAATTTCTCTTCTTTAATGATATTGATAAGTGAGGAACCCCTGATGCACATTGCGATCTGTGATGACAATATTGCTGACAGAAAACAGCTGGAACGTCTCCTGAAGAGGGAATCGGATAAACGGAAGGCCAAAACCGGACTTTTATTTGCCGATTCCTTTGGTGACTGCCGCATTCTTTCCACCAACCATATGCAGTATGATCTCTTTTTTCTGGATATGACAGCATCTGCACCCGATGGGCTTACCTTTGCCCTGCAGCTTGTCGAAAACGGAGTTACAGCTCCTATTGTGCTGTGCTCCTCGAAAATCAATTATAAGGAAAAAGCCTCTGCACTGTCAGAGATACCGGATAGTATTCTGTATCTGGATAAACCCATTATCACGGCAGAGCTCACCGCTGTTCTTGACAGGGCAGAAGAGCTTGGTGCCTGCCGTGTTCCGAAGATTGAGCTCCGCAGCGAACAGAAAACCTGGTATGTAGATGAGGATGATATTCTCTATGCGGTCCAGGAGGGACGCTATGTACATATTTTCCTTCAAAACGGAAAAAAGGTTCCCGTTCTTTCTGAAATGTATAACTTTTATAATACCATTTCTGCCTTTGAACACTTCGTGTTCCTGAATGACCGGGGTCTTATCAATGTTGTCCACATGGATCATTACACCCCCCTTGCTGTCTTCATGAAGGACGGATACCGTCTTCCCTCCAATCCCTTCGTGATGAAGTATATTAAAAGTGCTCTGCAGAATATCACCTTATAGCGTAACGATCACACCACCATCATTGGCATACATGCTGCTGACACCTCTGGTGTCCATGATCACCACATCCCCGCAGGAAATCTTCTGCAGGATCATGTCCTTTACTGCTTCTGCTCTTTCCGGGCAGTTACAGTGAGTGATCATCAGCGTCTTTTCTTCGGGGTGTACTGCATCTGCTGCAACGGCTGCTGCCATCTTTGCCAGTCCCTTCTTGATCCCGATCGCCTGTCCAAGCTGAATGATAGCTCCCTTCTCCGATCCCATTACCGGCTTGATGCTTAAGGTGGATGCTACCAGTGCCTTGACTCCGGTCAGTCTTCCGTTTTTTCGTAGGGTTTCCAGATTATCTAGAACAAAATAGGTATGCATATGATCCCGGTATTCAGATACTCTTCTGCACACCTCTTCAAAGGGCAGTCCCTCTTCACAGAGCTTTGCTGCAAGCAGTGCCTGATTTGTTTCTCCACAGCTTGCAGATTCTGAATCACAGATAAAGATATTCTTATGTCCATATTTTTCCAGATACAGCTTTTTGCCAAGCTCTGCGCTGTTGTAGCTTCCGCTCAATTTGGAGGAAAGGGTAAATACAAATACATTCTCTGCCTCAGTCCGGTAAGCCTCCATAAATCTCTCGGGTGACGGGCAAAATGACTTTGGGCATTTCGATGAAGCTTCCACCTTTTTTAGGAAATCAGCCTGATCGAAGTTCTCATCATCCATGATCACTTCTCCTTCTACCTCAAGACCAAGGGGCACACGCTCAAAGCGGATATCATTCTGGTACTGAAATGGCAGTTCACCGCAGCTGTCAATCACAATTTTATATTTCATCAGAACCTCCAAAACTATTTCATTTATTGCTTAATATTTTATAACATAGTTTTCATTACTACTTATAATAGCATATTATATCTTGCATGTAAAGGTTAATTCACGAGATCACATTTTTCAGAAAGCACATTTTATTTTCCCTCCCTTGCACCCCCGTCTGAAATAATATATGATAGAAATGATGTATAAAAATAAAAAGTGAGGTATCCGTCATGACAATAAATGAAAAAGCCCTGAAGCTTCATGAAGAATGGAATGGCAAGCTTGAGATCGTAGCCAAGTCTCCTGTCAAATCAAGAGAAGATCTTTCCCTTGCCTATACACCCGGTGTTGCAGAGCCCTGTAAGGTGATCGCACAGGATAAGGAGGCTGCTTACAGATATACCATGAAAGCAAATACTGTCGCTGTTGTATCCGATGGCAGTGCTGTTCTCGGTCTTGGCAATATCGGTCCTTATGCCGCTATGCCGGTCATGGAGGGAAAGGCTGTTCTGTTCAAGGAATTTGGCGGTGTCAATGCCGTTCCGATCTGTCTTGATACCCAGGATACGGAAGAGATCATCAAAGCCGTAACCTATCTTGCTCCCGGCTTTGGCGGTATCAATCTGGAAGATATCAGTGCTCCCAGATGCTTTGAAATAGAAGAACGCTTACAGGAGCTGCTGGACATCCCTGTCTTCCATGATGACCAGCATGGCACTGCTATTGTTGTTCTCGCCGGCATCATCAACGCCCTTAAGGTAGTTGGAAAGAAAAAGGAAGACTGCCATATCGTGCTAAACGGAGCCGGAAGTGCCGGTGTTGCCATTACCAGGCTTCTTCTGACGTATGGATTTCCTCATATTACCATGTGTGATAAGGTTGGTATCATCTCCAAAAAGACGGAGGGACTGAACTGGATGCAGCAGAAAATGGCTGAGCTTACCAATCTGGAGCAGCAAACCGGTACTCTTGCAGATGCCATGAAGGATGCAGATATTTTTGTTGGCGTTTCCGCTCCCGGCATTGTGACTCCCGAAATGGTAGCCTCCATGAACAGGGATGCCATTCTCTTTGCCATGGCAAATCCAGTTCCCGAGATCATGCCAGATATTGCAAAGGCTGCCGGTGCAAAGGTCGTTGGCACCGGACGCAGTGACTTCCCCAATCAGGTCAACAATGTAGTGGCTTTCCCCGGAATCTTCAAGGGCGCCCTGGAAGGACGTGCTGCAAAGATCACCGAAGAAATGAAGCTTGCCGCTGCAAACGCTATCGCTTCCCTTGTTCCTGATGAAGAATTAAACGAAGACAACATCATGCCGGAAGCCTTTAATCCCAGAGTAGCAGAGGTTGTTGCAGAAGCTGTCAGATCCCATATTGAAAGATAACTATGTCAGCATCAGATTTTTCTGCAGAAAATAAGGTTTCTCTTCCGGAATACTGGCTGGACAAGCCCTACTATTCTCTGGACGCCTTTTTTAAGCAGAAGTTTTCACAAAAAATATATAAGATCTCTCTGAACGCCGGACTGACCTGTCCAAACAGGGACGGAACCCTTGGCAGCGGAGGCTGTATCTTCTGCAGCAGTGGAGGGAGCGGTGATTTTGCCGCTCCTCTTCTTGACAGGTCTTCCATCCGTGAGAGTCTTGAGAAGGGAAAATCTCTCCTCCACCGCAAGCAGACTGGTTCCCGGTTTATGGCTTATTTTCAGGCCTTTACCAATACCTATGGTCCTGTCTCCTATCTGGAACAGATCTATCGAGGTGCCCTTGCGCTTGAAGAGATCATCGGCATCTCCATTGCCACAAGACCTGACTGCCTGCCGGATGAGGTGCTATCCCTGCTGAGCCGGCTGAAGGATGAATATCCCGCCAAACTGATCTGGATCGAGCTTGGCCTTCAGACCATCCACGAAAAGACGGCACGCTTTATCCGAAGGGGCTATGAGCTGCCCTGCTTTGAAAAGGCCGTTCACAATCTGGCTGCCCTTGATATACCGGTCATTGTTCATCTGATCCTCGGTCTTCCTGGCGAAACAGATGAGGATATGTACGCTTCCGTTTCTTATCTGAATACCCTGCCAGTATCCGGAGTCAAGCTGCAGCTTCTTCATATCCTGAAAGGCACAGATCTTGCTGACCTGTATGAAAGGGATCCTGCTTCCATCTGTCTTTTTCCAGACCGTGATGATTATCTGACTGTACTGATCAGGTGCCTTATGCTTCTTTCCCCGGATATCGTGGTACACCGTGTCACCGGGGACGGCAGCCGCTCCCTCCTGACCGCACCACTCTGGAGCCTTGATAAAAGAGGAGTATTAAATGCCCTGCATAAACAGATGAAGGAGAAGAATGCCTTTCAGGGTGCCCTGTTTCCGGGCAGCAGTTCCAATGAATCTATTTTTTAGCTTATTTTGAAACGGAGTTTTTATTATGTCAGATCCCTTAACTTTATATAAACTGATCGTACTTTATATGCTGAACCGGGTCAGCTTCCCTCTGACTGCTGCCCAGATCAGTGATTTTATCCTGACAAGGGAATATACCAACTTTCTTACCCTGCAGCAGGTCATCCGGGAGCTTACAGATACCGGCCTCGTAGATGCCAGAACGGTCCGGAACAGAACCCAGCTTCTGCTGACAAAGGATGGAAAGCAGACTCTGGATTTCTTTTCCCAACAGATCAGTGCTTCTATCCGACAGGAAATTGATGAATATCTGAAAGAAAATGAAATGGAGCTTCGTAATGAGGTTTCTATACTTGCCGACTACTACAAGTCAACCTCCGGCGAATACGAAGCCCATTTAAAGGCCAAGGAAGGAAATGTCACGCTTGTCGACCTGATCATTTCCGTCCCTGTAGAAGAAACAGCTGCTGCCATCTGTGACAACTGGCAGAAAAAAAACCAGGAAATCTATCAGTACCTGATAGAGCAGCTGTTCTGAATGTAACGCCTATGCAAAAACCGCAGGTGCATCACTGCTCCTGCGGTTCTTTTTATCTCATGATCTCACTCCAGCTTGATATACCAATGATCGACTTGGCAAAATCCGTATACTGGGCATGATTTGGTGTATCTATATATTTATATACATTGTAGGACTGCTTTGGACTTCCGTTTGCATGGTTTAACCCAAAGGCAAGTCCCTGCGCCACTTCTTCTGAAGCATCGGTCTCACGGTTTAAGAGGAAACCATCAATATGAGGGTTATTCTCTACCCGGTAATACGCATAGGCGATCGCAGCTGCCTGCAGTGCCTCCCCTGCTGTGGAGGTGTAGCCCTGTTCACTCAGGATAATGCTTCTGACCTCTCCGTCATCTGTCCGGTAGGCATCCTGTGCCATATAATTGGTCAGCACCTCGATATTGGCCATTGTGATCATGGACGTATCCGCACTGTGGGTGACCAGCTTATTTGACTTCCAGATCCTTGCCTCTGTCAGAGGTACATTGTAAGGATGCTGGGAAAGACCCCAGTCAATATTTCCCGAGGACTTAATACTTCTGTTAAATTCATCCACAATATCACGGCCATCATAGTTCGTATTGTTCTTCAGATTCCTGTCCCACTGCTGATCGATCGGCATGTATACTCTGGCACTGCTGCTGACACTCTTGATCGCAGTATAGAAAACCCGGAAAGCCTTGGCATATTCCTCCACATATTCTGAGGTGCCCACACGCTCCATATAATTCCATTCTTTTCTGGCATTAATCTCATTGGCAATGACCCAGTTGGAGATCCGGCCATGGCTGTTACCGGAATACCTCTCCGCCAGGAAGGTACCGATCGCCGCCATATAGTCCACTCCGGATTCCTCTGCCCCGTTGAACATATAATAGGGCGCTGCCCCATAGCTTCTGGACTTCGGATGAATGAGCTGTGGATAGGAGCCGGAATAATTATTCAGGATAATTGCTGTCGTAGAGATCCCCTTGGCTGTCAGTGTACTGAACACAAGATCATACTCTGCAATCACCTGTCCGTTCAGTGTGTAGGTTTTTCCGTTATAGGTATACTGGATCGTCGGGTAGGCACTGTGGGTACTTGGTCCTAGCAGTCTTGCTACCGGAATATTATAGGCCGCCTGCTTGATCCCAAGATCATCCAGTTCACTTCCCCTGAGCTTGTTGGGATCCACAAGAAGTCCCTTTTTCGTTGCAGGCACCTGATAAACGGAGCCATATTTAGCGATCGCTTCCGGATTGGTAATATACTTAGGTCCAGTCACTGCCAGATACTTTCCATCCTTCTTCACCGCCACAACAAATTTCTTGTAAAGCTTACTGGTGGAATAATTATAATTTAAAGGTGTAGAGAATTGTGTCCCTTCATCCTTATAAACCCTGGAAAGATATTCGGCATCATCCGGGATCGTATTATCATAAGTATTGAGAGCAAACAGATAATAATACTTATCGTCACTGGCAGGTATTCCCTCTCCCTTGACCTTCACATTGACCTTGCCGGCGGAGCCATCGATCAGACAGGACTCCAGCGTTGCAAAATCTGCTGCATTCTCCTCCGTGATCTCTACTGTCTTAGGTCTTTTCTGATAGGATTCCTCCACAGCAGATTTTGCCGTCAGGATATGGTTGATGATGTTTGACCCGATTCCCTTCTGTGGTGCTTCTTCCTCCGGCTTTTCCTGTATCTGTATATCATTCCCCGGCACTTCTGTAATTTCTTTTCCAGCATTTTCCCTGAACACAAAAAAATATAAAATAACACCTGCTATTAGCGCTGCCGGTATCAGAATTGCCAGGATCGTCAGGATCCTTCTTCTGAGCGATACCCTTCTTTTTCCTTTCCTTCGCACTTTTTTCTTTACGGCTGGTTTTTTCCCGGTCGTCTCACTCATATCTCCGTTCCTTTTTCCCTCTTCATGCTCTTTCTTCATCTTGGATCAGCCTGATCGGTCTTCTTATCCGGCTCTGCCGCTTCTCTTTTCAGACGGCTCATATGTTCCCTGATCTTCACCTCATATCCGTTTCCTGACGGATGGTAAAATTCCTTACCGTTCAGTTCATAGGGAAGATACTGCTGTTTTACATAATTGTTCGGATAATCATGGGCATACAGATATCCGCTTCCGTGTCCCAGCTTCGCAGCGCTCTTATAATGGGCATCCTGCAGATGTGGAGGGATCGGAAGATTTCCTGACCTTTCTACTTCACTCATCGCTTCTCCTATGGCCGCCACACAGGCATTGCTCTTTGGTGCGCAGGCCACATACATGGCTGCCTCTGACAGTATGATCTGTGCTTCCGGCATTCCCACTCTTTCTACCGCAAGAGAGGCATTCACTGCAACCTGAATCGCCTGTGGATCTGCCATTCCCACATCCTCAGAAGCGCAGATCATGATACGTCTTGCAATAAAGGTCACGCTCTCTCCCGCATACAGCATCCTCGCCAGATAATACACCGCCGCATCCGGATCAGATCCCCGCATACTTTTGATAAAAGCCGATACGGTGTCATAATGGTTGTCCCCGGATTTGTCATACCTGACAGCCCGCTTCTGGATACATTCCTGTGCTACCGGAAGCGTGATGTGGATCTTTCCATCAGGTGCCCTCTCTGTCGTCATGATGCCAAGCTCCACCGCATTCAGTGCATGTCTGGCATCTCCCCCTGAAATATCCGCAAGAAAATTAAGGGCATCTTCATCAATCTCTGCATCATATGCCCCCATTCCTCTCTCTTTGTCATAAACGGCACGATAGATCAGCTCCTTGATATCCTCAGCAGAAAGTGGCTTCAGTTCAAAAATAATGGACCTTGAGATCAGCGCCCCGTTCACCTCAAAATAAGGATTCTCCGTTGTCGCCCCGATCAAGATCACTGTACCATCTTCCACAAAGGGAAGCAGATAATCCTGCTGGCTCTTGTTAAAGCGGTGGATCTCATCTATGAAAAGAATCGTCTTCTTTCCATACATGCCAAGGGTATCCTTCGCCGCCTTTATTACATCCTCCATGTCTTTCTTGCCGGCTACCGTGGCATTGATCTGGGTAAATTCCGCACTGGTCGTTCCGGCGATAACCTTGGCAAGGGTTGTCTTACCGGTTCCCGGCGGCCCGTAAAAAATAATGGAGCTGAGCTTGTCTACCTTGATCGCCCGGTAAAGCAGCTTGTCCCTACCGATGATGTGCTGCTGTCCTACGACCTCGTCCAGTGTCCTTGGCCGCAGTCTTGCTGCCAGAGGAGCTTCCCTTTCCATACTCGTGCTCCTCATATATTCAAATAAATCCATTTCTTAATACTCCTCTGCCGCGTCGATCTCTTCCTGCTCCTGTTCAATCGGCTGTACATATCCCGGTGTATGACGTAAATACATAGCCCAGTAGCCACATCCCACAATACCTGCACCGCCTGCGATATTGCCCAGTGTTACCGGGAGCAGGTTTTTCAGCAGGAAGCTTGCAAGTGTCAGGGCATCCCCACTGACTCCATATTTCGGCATGGTCAGAAGCCCAGATACCCCAAAATAAATATCTGCGATACTGTGCTCAAACCCACAGAGTACAAACAGCATGACCGGCCAGAAGCTCATCAGGAGCTTGCCGGATACCTTCTTCGCTGCAAAAGCTCCCCACACAGCTACACAGACCAGGATATTGCAGAGAACACCTCTAGCAAAGGCTTCTGAAAAAGTCTGGTTCACTCTCGTCAGTGCGGCTGCCACCATCTTTTCAGCAAGCCTGCCATCATAGAGTCCCGGGATTCCGGCATATACTACCATCACTGCCACAAAGGAAGCACCGATAAAATTGCCCACAAATACGAAGAACCAGTTCTTCAGCATTTCTGTCAGTTTAATCTTCTTTTCCAAAAGAGAGATAATGATCAGGTTATTTCCGGTAAACAGCTCACTTCCGGCGATCAGCACCATTGCCATACCGGCAGGGAATACACAGGCACTTAACAGCCTTGCCACAGAAGGATTCTCTATCGTTGCTGAGGCTGTCGTTGATGCGATCCCCGCAAAGCCGATATAAATGCCGGCAAACATACCAAGCACAAGCATCTTGAAGGCCGACAGTCTTACCTTGTGGAGCCCGATCTCCACGAAATTCTTTGCTATTTCCAAAGGCGAATGCATAACTTCATTCCTTTCTTCTTCAAATCTACAGGAAAAAAGCCTGCAGAATCCCTTCCGCAGGCCTTTCTACTTATTTTAGTATACAACATTACAGATTAATATTCAATGCCTCATAGGGGATCTCTACTCCAATATATCCGGATGCATAAGGTCCAAATTCATAAGGTGAATACTCGATCTGAATTCCATCTGTCCCATACCGCATCAGCATATCCAGCGATGCGTTATCGTAAAGGTCTGCATAGGCGGCATCCTCACTGTCCCAGCCGAAATAAGGACCCGGATTGTCCTTCCAGTTCTGTACACTGTACTGTGCCACAATATCCTTAAACTCCTCTACACTTCCCTGATACAGATCTGCCAATGTCTTTTCCTCTCCTGTAGTCAGATCAAACAGATAATGGCTGCGATAGGGATAGCCATGGGCACCACCAGTATATTCATAACCGCTGTAATCCACTGTCAGATAGTCTGCTCCAAGCACTTCCACCCGGCTCAGTTCATTATCATAAGATAAAGGATACATGCTCCGGGAATATCCATCCAGTTCGTCATTCCCGGTCAGATAAGAGAGCTCCTGTGCTGCTCCATCTTCCGCATACCGGATATCCCCTTCCCAGATCTCCTTCAGGGTCTCATTGATCCGTTCTGCCTGCTCATAGGAGGGATCCAGCTTAAAGCATTCCTGATAATACTCATAAACATCGATGTCATAGCTGTCACTAACCACTGTTTTTTTAATGCCTTCTACTGTTCCATACTGTCTGAAATCACGTTTCTCATCCCATACAGAAAGGTATGCTCCGGGATAAGACTTTCCCCCGGCCGGGGTTTTCCCGATTTCGTCTTCTGAAAGCACAGCCCAGCCAATGCTGTCCTCTTCCATGGCAGCAAAATAATACCTTCCCTGATAAACATCAAAACCACTGACTCCTGCAGTGATCGTATTCATCGGCGGTCCGGCGAGTCTTCCCGCCTCATACAGAAAGGTTTCTTTCCCAGTCTTAAGCTCATAGCTGTAGATCTGTTTCCTGTCGAATACTTCCCTTTCTTCCTGTTTTTCCTCACTCTGATAATAGTACAGCTTATCCTCTGTGAGCATTAACGGTATTGCTCTTTTATCCTCTGACTTCTCATTCCAGGTAAGGAGTGTCTGCTCTTCCCCTGTTCTGTTATCATGCAGGATCAGACTTCTGTCATACAGATCATACCTGTCCTCTTCCCTATAATCCGTATGGCTGTATACCGTATAATCGCTGTTTACCTCATCCACATCATACGTATCCTGAAGCAGTGCAGATTCCCAGAGAAGATTTCCATCCGTATCATAGCTGATCAGACGGTTTTCATCATTATTAAAGGTGATCAGTTCACCGCATGATTTCAGTGACTGCAGTGCTCTTTTCCAGTTTGCATAAATGCTTCCTTCTGCAAAGCCCGGAAGCTCTGCAAGCTTCTGATACCTGTCTCCCTGCTGCCAGCCATCTGCGCTCTTCGTAAAGTCAATGACCTTTGTTTCAGAAGTATAGTTAAAATTCGCATAATCTTCCATCACATACTCTACGATCAGGCTTCCGTCCACGTACTCCATCTGCAGTGCCCAGCTCATCGTGTCATCAATATCCAGGAGTACTGTTTCCTCTCCGTCCTCTACCGCACACAGCCTGCGTTCCAGCTCCCCGCCGTCTGTGCTTTCGGAATTCTGCTCCTGATAAACAGCCACAAACACTATTCCGTCCCCATAGACTGCACTCTGCACATAATAGCCTTCCCCGGCTTCGTATAAAAGGTCTGCTGTGCCATCCGGCTGCACACCTACGACCTTCTTCCTTCCTGTAAGGAGCAGCACATCCTCTACCTGATCTACCCTGCCGGTTTCGTCCTCTGCGCTCAGATCCTCATCTGCCTGTCCTGCTTCCTGCTGCTTCACTTCGCCTTCTGCTCCTACCGGTAAGTCTGCGTCAGCTTTTCCTGTGCAGCCTGAAGATACAAATATTACTGCCAGCAGGATCGCCAGAAACCAGCCCTGTTTTCTTTTCCATGTACACTTCATCTTTATTCCCCTCTGTTATGCAGTTTCTTTGGATTTCAGTGTAACATAGAAAGGCTAAGAACTCAATGATGAATAAAAACCAGATCAGTCAAACAAAATTTCATCCACCGTTACAAATTCGTACCCCTCCTTCAATAGCTGATCCACTACCATAAAAGCTGCCTGCACAGTGGATTCATATTCATCATGCATGAGGATAATATCATTTTCTCCGGCTTTTGCCAGAATGCTTCTTGCGATACAGCCGGCATTGGATGAGCACCAGTCAAGCGGATCCACAGTCCAGAGTACAGGAAACATATTCAGTTCCATTTCAAAGGTTTTGTCCCATGCGCCATAAGGCGGTCTTACATATTCCGTCTCCTTTCCGGTAATATCATAAATCACCTGATTGGTTCTGATCAGTTCCTCCTTAAATGTATCTCTGTTGGAGGGGCGCAGCTGTACATGGCTGTAAGTGTGATTTCCAATCAGATGTCCTTCTTCGTCCATTCTTTCAATCAGCTCCGGATAGTTTTCTGCCTGTTCGCCGGTCACAAAAAAAGTAGCCTTCACCTTTCTTTCCTGAAAGCCATCCAGAAGCTGCTTCGTATATACCGGATGAGGACCGTCATCAAAGGTGATGGCTATTTTCTTATTTTCAGGCTCTTCCACCTGTTCTGCATCTGCCAGTGTTTCCATGATTTCCTTTCCTTCACAGAAAACTGCTGAAAAATCTGTTTTTTCCTGCCTCTTTTCCTGTTCTCCGTGCCAGACATTAAGCAAAACCAGAGCAAGCAATAATAAAAGAAGCATACAGGACAGGATTCTTTTCGTAAGGCTCATGAAGGAAATCTCCCTCTTTTGCTCTCTTATCCTATCTATATGCTTCTGCATTTCTATCCATGTCTTTTCAGGGAAATAAGCTTCAGGCGGTTCACTAAAAGTTCGCAATAATTTTTAGCAGGTATAAAAGCACTATCTGTAGCAGATATCAAATGCGGGTCTCATATCCTCTACACACCGATCCCAAGCGTCCTGATCAGAGCATAAACTGCTGCGCACAATACCACAGTAAGCAGCAGCATGGCAAAGATCTGCCTTCTTTTATCTGCCTCCTTCTGACTTATCTCATGTCTTCTTTTCTTCTCTGTTTTCTTTGGTTCTTCTGCTACATTAATAAATTCCAGCTCTTCTTTTTGCATATCACATCACCTCTCACAGCTATAACGTGATTATAGCAAAAATTTCTTCAAAAAAAACTGTAGCCATTCTTAAATCTGTCTAAAGATTTTCTTAAGGCAGCTCAGGCTGTAAATTCACTGTACAGTGCCACATGGTCATAAATACACCGCCATGCGCTGGTAGAATCGGCAGTCACACAGATATAACCGTTTCCGTTCTGATCCTCTCCATAGCTGGCTGCACAGTTTCCGGACTGCACCACATACCCGGTCTTGCCACAGACGATCTCTGCCCCGGTTTCCTTATCCTCGATCCGGCGCAGAAACCAGTTGGATATGGTAATCCCATCCGGATGCTCTGCCGTAGCAGATGTCGTATAAGTATGTGCTGACATAACCTCTCTGCAAAGTGGATCATCAATCGCGGCTTCCATGATCATCGCCATATCATAAACTGTACAGCGATGTGCCTCATCATATAATCCGACACAGTTTGTAAAATGTGCCGTGTCAGAAAGGCCAAGCTCCTGCAACTTTTCATTCATCAGCTCCACAAATGCCTCCTGACTCCCGGCCACATAGGTTGCCAGTGCCAGTGCAGCATCTGCGCCGGAAGGCAGGATCGTTCCATAGAAAAGATCCCGTACTGTCACTCTCTCATTCTTTGCGAAGCCCACACTGCTACAGTCGTTACTGTAGCTGTAGTCTGTAATATCTATAGTGATCATCACCTTATCGTCAAGATTCTTTTCCTCAATCTGCTCTGCTGCCACAAGTACCGTCAGGATCTTGGTCATGGATGCTGGATCAATGACCTGTCTGGCTGCCCGCTGTGCAAGGATCTCTTTTTTCCTCAGACTGATAAAAATGGCATTACTGCTGATGACCTCCTCGCTGACTGCTTTCATATCCGGAGATTCTGTCGCCTCATATATTTTATTTTCTTCAGGCTCTGCTGCCTGTACTTCTGCAGGCTCTTTCTGATCTGCTAAAGGTAAGGACTCCTCTGCTTCTGTTTCCGACACTGCCTGAAGCTCTGCTGTTTCTGTCTGTACACCCTGCTGCTCTTTATTCTTATTTCTCTTTGAAATACCATTACCGATCAGAACAACCAGAACAGCCATAAAAACTACAGCTCCAATCGCACCAAAGCGGAAGTACTTCCGAAACAGTGCCTGCTGCTTCTTCTTACGCTTCATCTCTGCAAGCCGGCGCTGCCTTCTTTCTCTGGCTGCATCATATTCATCAAACTGCTCTTCCAATAATCAAACTCCTCTATATACACTGCTGCTTCCGCAGCCGCTTGTTTTCCTTCTGCTATGGCCGCTCTCGAAGCCGCTCGTTTTCCTTCTGCGCACACAAAGAACAGGATAGCCTTACGGCTATCCTGCAATAAACTGATTCTTCTCTCCATCGTAGGTATATCCTATCCCGGAAAGTGTCTTCTGTATCTGCTCCTTATCCTCATCCAGATCCTCACAGAGAGCATCCAGACTTCCATAAAAATCACGGAGCTTCATATTTATAATACTCAAAAGCATATCTGCGTCCTGCGGTAACATCCTGTAACCTCCTGTCTGTTTCTGCAGTCCTTATGCTTTCTTCTCCACCCTGGCTGTAAGCTCTCCGTTCACTGCATCGATCAGGATCGTATCACCCTCATCCGTCTCATCAGCAAGGATCAGCTTGGCTGCCAGTGTTTCAACATATTTCTGTACATATCGCTTCAAGGGTCTTGCACCATAAACCGGATCATAGGCATTCTCCACGATCAAGTTCTCTGCTTCCGGAGTCAGCTTTACGGTAAGCTCCTTATCTGCAAGTCTCTTATTCAGGTCTGCAATGATAAGTTTAATTATGCCACCGATATTATCTCTGGTCAATGGTTTGAACAAAATCGTTTCGTCCAGACGGTTCAGGAATTCCGGTCTGAAGTGGGCACGCAGATCATTCATAACCTGCTTCTTTGCTTCTTCACTGATATTGCCCTTTTCATCAATTCCATCCAGCAGATAGGATGCTCCGATATTGGATGTCATGATCAGGATCGTATTCTTAAAGTCTACGGTACGTCCCTGGGAATCCGTGATACGTCCATCATCCAGTACCTGCAGAAGTACATTAAATACATCCGGATGAGCCTTTTCGATCTCATCAAACAGGACAACGGAATACGGTTTCCTCCTGACGGCCTCTGTCAGCTGTCCGCCCTCTTCATAACCAACATATCCAGGAGGCGCTCCGATCAGTCTGGACACAGAATATTTCTCCATGTACTCGCTCATATCGATACGCACCATATTGTTCTCATCATCAAACAGGGCTGCTGCCAGAGCCTTGGCAAGCTCTGTCTTACCTACACCGGTAGGTCCGAGGAACAGGAAGGAACCGATCGGCTTTCTGGGATCCTTGATACCTGCCTTGGAACGGATGATTGCCTCTGTCACCTTCGTAACACCCTCATCCTGTCCGATCACTCTCTTATGCAGCTCCTCATCCAGATGCAGTGTCTTGTTTCGTTCACTCTCCGTCAGCTTGGCAACTGGGATACCTGTCCATCTGGAAATGATCCTTGCGATCTCCTCCTCGGATACGCTCTCATGAACCAGAGAAAGATCCTTATTCTTTACGTTTGCTTCCTCGATCTCAAGCTGCTTCTTCAGGCTTGGAAGGGTACTGTAGTTCAGTTCACTGGCCTTGGCAAAATCACCCTCCCGCTGAGCAATCTCTATCTGATTATTAACATTTTCAATCTCCTCACGGAGCTTTGACAGCTTCTCAACGGAAGCCTTTTCATTCTCCCACTGTGCCTTTCTGTTACTGAACTCTTCCTTCAGCTCAGCCAGCTCCTTCTGAAGATCCTGAAGTCTCTCCTGACTGAGTCTGTCATCCTCCTTTTTCAGGGCGATCTCTTCAATTGAAAGCTGGTCGATCTTACGCTTCAGCTCATCCAGCTCTGTAGGCATGGAGTCCAGCTCCGTCTTGATCAGAGCACAGGCTTCATCCACCAGGTCAATCGCCTTATCCGGCAGGAACCTGTCAGAAATGTATCTGTGAGAAAGCACTGCTGCACTGACGAGGGCATTGTCCATGATCTTGACACCATGGTAGACCTCATATCTCTCTTTCAGTCCACGGAGAATGGAAATAGTATCCTCAACAGTAGGCTCCTCTACCATAACCGGCTGGAAACGACGCTCCAGTGCTGCATCCTTCTCAATATACTGCCGGTACTCGTCCAACGTGGTTGCCCCGATACAGTGCAGCTCACCTCTTGCCAGCATAGGCTTTAACATATTACCGGCATCCAGTGCACCATCTGTCTTACCTGCACCAACAATGGTATGCAGCTCATCAATGAACAGAATGATCTGTCCCTCACTGTTCTTCACATCCTCAAGAACCGCTTTCAGACGCTCCTCAAATTCTCCTCTGTACTTGGCACCCGCTACCAGTGCTCCCATGTCCAGTGCAAAAATCTTCTTATCCTTCAGTCCCTGCGGTACATCACCTTTCACAATACGCTGTGCCAGACCTTCTACAACTGCTGTCTTACCTACACCAGGCTCACCGATCAGAACCGGGTTGTTCTTCGTCTTACGGGAAAGGATACGGATCACATTCCTGATCTCGTTATCCCTGCCAATAACCGGATCCAGCTTCTGGTCTCTGGCTTTCTCTACCAGATCCTGTCCGTATTTAGTAAGTGTATCATAGGTTGCCTCCGGATTGTCGCTGGTCACTCTCTGATTGCCTCTTACTGTAGACAATGCCTGTAAAAACCGCTCTCTGGTGATGCCAAACTCACGGAACAGCTCCTTCATGGAAGGACTCGGATACTTGATCATGGCGAGCATCAGATGTTCCACAGAGACATACTCATCTCCAAACACCTTCATCTCATCCTCAGCAGAGATCAGTACCTTGTTCAGATACTGCCCCACATAGGGCTGTCCTCCCTGAACCTTGGTTCTCTTACTGATCATCTCTTCGACTTTGTTCACAAAGTACTGCTGGTTGATCTCCATCTTCTCGATCATTTTTAAAATCAGGCTGTCCTCCATAGTCAGCAGACTATAAAGAAGATGCTCCTGCTCTATTTCCTGATTGCCATAATCGCTGGCAATTTTCTCACATCCCTGCACGGCTTCCATAGATTTCTGGGTAAATTTATTGATGTTCATAAGCACACCTCCTACTCATGTTCTATTGATACTATAACACTAGTTGTTAGCACTGTCAACAGGTGAGTGCTAATTATTTGTGAAACTTCTGTGAAATTTATGAGTCACACATATTTCCTGGAAAAGCTTTTCCTCCGCCCCCACCTGACAGGAAGATCTCTTTTAAAACAGATCCAGCATATTATCAAGATAGATTTCTTCCCTGACACGAAGCTGATACTCCGGCTTCGTCATATAATAAAGAAGAAACTCTAGTATCAGTGCACTGCCAAGTCCCCGGCCTTCAATCTTGAAGTTGGAAAATCCCATAGGCAGATACACATTCCTTATGTCTTCAATACCGATAAATCCAGGATTTTCCATTGCTTTGGAAAAGCGATAGCCTTCCCTGATATCCGGTGCCTTGCAGAAAAAATCAGGACAGACTTCCCCAAGATTCTTTCTACTGACTGCTTCATAGCAGTGTTTTCTGTCTTTACACCCAAAGAAGCAGCATTCATTACACAGAAATTCTACCTTGTCCCTTTGTCCCTCTGTCAGTGTCTGCAACCTGACAAAGGCTTTATTTAACCGGAAATCCGGCACTACATACAGGAAATCTGATCTTTCCACTTCTTCTCTGAACCGCTGAAAATCTGTCAGCACTTTGGTCGTAGAGGAAACAAAATAGAGATTTGGGTACTTTTCTTTTAAGTAATCCAGCAGAAGATCAGAATAAATAATAACTCCATTCCTGATTTTGCTGCCCGCATCAAACAGTCTGCAGAGGTCATTACATTTTTTATCTGAAAGATGTTTCTTAGTAAGCAGCGAATTGCTGAAAGTCAGTCTGGCAGAAATTCCATATTTCTCCATGAGAGAAAGAGCCTCCAAAGGATCATGATCTCCAAAGGATGTCCGTCCTCCGCCCCAGATACAGTCCGAGGGTGCCCCATAGACAGATCCAATTTCACACCAGTCATAAAAATATTCCCTGTGAGCATAAAACAGCGGTAAAAAGACACTGTAAAACTCATAAAATTCAAACAACCCGGGAAGATGATAATATGCTGTCTCTTTTTTCACGCTCTCCATGTCCTATCTGTACTCCAGTATTTCTTCCAGCTTCTTTCTTGAAGTAGCCCCACAGAATATTAAAACGCAGTAATCTGGGCTATCGCATACAATGGCAGATTGACGAGCCATTCTTCTTTTTTATAATCCGCCATAGATGTACGAACAGATATTTCAGGTGAAAATTTTTCCTGATAACTCTTCAAACTCTTCGCTCTGAGATTTACCTCTGCTTTTACTTCAACTGGGACAATCTTTCCTCCTGTGTCAACCACAAAGTCAATCTCGCAGGAGCCTCTGTCATTGGTGTAATAATAAATATCCAAATCCTCAATATTTTTTAACTGCTGGCAAACGTATTGCTCTGTCAGTGCGCCTTTAAATTCTACAAAAAGATCATTTCCATCAAGCAGCGTATGCTGACGCAGTCCGGCCATACAGCCAAGAAGTCCAACATCCACTACAAACAGTTTAAATGCCTTCAGGTCCTCATAAGCCCGCAAAGGAATACCTGCCGTATTGACACGGCTGATTTTATGAACAAGTCCACAATCACTGAGCCACATAATTGCCGCCTCATAATCCTTCGCGCGAGCCCCTTCCCTGACAAGGCCATAAATAAACTTCTTATTTTCCTTCGCCAACTGAGAAGGAATACTGTTCCATATCATACGTAATCTCGGAACGATTTCATTAGGTGCATGCTTTGAGAAATCCTGTTCATGGGCCATAAGAATCCGCCTTTGAATTTCGCGAACCTCATTAAAATCTTTATTCTCTGCGAAGCTTTGCACAGCTTCAGGCATACCACCAACATAATAATAGTGTTTCAGTGCGTCAATATATGTCAGCTTAAAACTTGTGATCATTTGAAAATCCCGTTTGTCAATTAGTTCAGCAAATCTTTCCTGCCCATTTGCCATCAGAAACTCTCTGAAAGAAAGAGGATAAAGATTCATGAAATCTACCTTGCCAACTGGAAAAGATGTTCCCTGATGCAGAGCAATGCCAAGTAAGGAACCTGCACACACAATATGATACTGCGGCGCATTTTCATAAAAATATTTAAGTGAAGAAAGCGCCCTTGGAACTTCCTGTACTTCATCGAAGATCAATAAGGTATTGTCAGGATCAATTTTGTGTCCTGCATACAATTCCAATCCCATGATCAGACGCTCTGTATCCAGATCAGAAGCAAATAATTCTGCCATTCTGGAATTGGAATCAAAATTGATATATACAGTATCTGCATATGCCTGTTGTCCAAACTCCTTCATCAGCCAGGTCTTACCAACCTGACGTGCTCCTTCTATAATCATGGGCTTTCGATGTTTATTTTGTTTCCATTTTAACAGCTTTTCAATCGCAGTCCGGTACATACTTGCACCTCCATTATTCTCTATATAAATGTATCATAAGACATATTTACAAAAAGTACAACGAACTTTTGCTCGTTTATCACATTTTTTACATGGAACTTTGTAACTATACAATCATTTCTGAAAACAATTCGGCCTTCAGCCAGTCATTCAATTTGGCCGCAATCTGCTCTACGCTGGTAAAATCCTCTTTACAGCCGATGGATGGATTAATAAAATGAAATCAATGCATACTAAAACGCCAAACTGTCCTCATTGAGCAGAAAATATTTCATACCCATGATCACAAAGCCTTCCTCATTTCTCCAAGGCTTTTTCGTTCCATTCACTATAACAATCTTCTTAAATGAATCCGGAATATTTCGAAATGAATTAAGTTCCTGCATCTGCTTTTCCTCAGAGATCATATCATAAGCCACTTGAATGTAATATCTCTGCTAAATCATTTTTGCTTCAATAGCTATTACTAAATTATGTGTGTCATAAGGCGCAATCGGCGTGAATCTGGTTACAACGGTTCCGTCAGGTTTTGTTTCATTGATGTAATTCTGACAGTTCCTTGCTGTAATAGTCGTAGATGAGATTCTGGAAAGCAACGCTTGTCTGGGCGCACAATCCCGATTTATCGTTTTATCACTTCTTCCAACGTTATAACCCTTCCATATCCAGATTCACTATTAGCTTTCCAATTTTCCGTTCTTTTAAGAGATAGCACATATAGACAGGAAGATATACTACGGCTCCCTCCTGTTCCACATTTGCTACCGATAAAACATATGCCTTCTCAATATGATAATCGGGAATTTTCATAAAGTTATCCAAGGCTTTGTGTGCTTTGTAGGCTTTCCCGGATTTTACCTCAATTGGAACCACTTTTCCCTCCATTTCGACCAGAACATCCAGTTCCCCTATATTTTTCTTTTTACAGAAATAGGGTTCCAGACCATTGGAAGTTAATTGCTGAATCACAGCATTTTCAAAGTGAGCGCCGTTATTTACTTCGCTGTTTTTATTGATCAGTTCCAGTTTGGTTTCCGCCGGATATGCACTGGTAAGCAATCCGGTGTCATTGGAGAAAAGTCGGAACACATTGCTGCTCTTGCTTGCTTTGAGAGGAATAATGGGAGTTTCCACGTTATATACCGGCAACGCGACTCCGGCATCTTTCAGCCACAAAAAACTGTTTTCATATCTGTCAAACTTTAGCTCTTTGTCCAGCATTGTGAATACAAATTTTTTATTCTGTTTGTTTAATTCTGCCGGAATGATATCATAAATAGATATCAATTTTAGTTTTTTATCTTCACTCTCATATTGAGAGAAATCCTCTTTGTATAGCGCTACGATATCCCGTTGTACTTTATCCACCTCCCGAATATCTTTTGTAGCAATATAGCTTTTTACCGCATCCGGCATGCCTCCAGCAATAAGGTAGATAAAAAACAGAGACAACAGCTTTTGGTGTATGAATTCATCCACCGGCTGGTATGCTTCAAATTTTTCTTTCAACATTTCCAACGTTGTTTTTGACACATTATTCGCTATCATGAATTCTTCAAAATCCATAGGATACATTCTTAGGAACGTTAAATATCCCACCGGAACCGACGCTATTCCCTTAAGCTCTACTCCTAATAAGGATCCGCTCATTACATATTTGAAGCTGCCTTCTTCGACAAGAAACTTTATCTTTGTCACTATTTCCGGACATTTCTGTATCTCATCAAAAAAAACGACAGTTTCCTGTGGCTTACAATCTTCCGGCATAATCATTTTTAATTTCACCAGAAACTCATCCGCACTCATTTTGACATTGAGATAATCTATCAGATCCGGCTGATCTATGAAATTTACTTCAAACTTGCGATATCCGCTTTTGGCAATTTCCTCTCTTATAAGCCAGGTCTTTCCAATCTGTCTGGCTCCTGTCACCAATAATGCTTTATCAGAACTTTTCAACCATTCTTCTATAATAATGGAGTCTTTTCTATACATAAATTTTCTCCTCCCTTTTTAACAATAGCTCTTTTGCCCCGTTTTTTCAATATAATTCATAATATTTTGCCCCGTTTTTTCGTTTTTATCATATGCATTTTGCCCCGTTTTTTTACCTCACTAAATTGACCTACTTCTCCGTGTATCGGTATATAAACACTGTTTATTTCATGCAATCATCCAGAAAGCAGCAGAAAAACTAAAGGCAGCCTCCCTCATCAGGAAGCTGCCTTTACAAACTCTGTCAGTTTCTGTCTTGCGTCCGGACTCAGATGCTTTGGCACCTGAATCTGGATCACCGCATATTCATCACCTTTTTCCGAAGCATTCTTCATGGATACGATTCCTTTGCCCTTCAGCCGGATCTTTGTTCCGGACTGGGTTCCTTCTTTGATCTTGCAGCTTACCCGCCCATTTAAGGTAGGTACGATCGCCTCACCGCCAAGGACTGCTGTTGCAAAGGGAATTTCAACTGTGGTATAAATGTCCATGCCCTTCCGTTCAAAGCCGGGTTTCTTAAGGACATTGACCTCCAGAAGCATATTACCGGCACCGCCGCCATTTCTTCCCGGCATGCCTTTGCCTTTCAGCCGGATCTTCTGTCCGGAATCAATACCTGCGGGAATATGCACCTGCAGAGACTCTTCTTTCCCGTCTGGTGACCGGAAATGGATCACCTTATCAGCGCCAAGAGCCGCTTCTTCAAAGGTAACATCCACCTTAGCCAAGACATCCTCTCCTTCCTGACTGCGACTTCTGCTCCCTCTTCCAAAAAATCCGCCATCGTCCTCAAAATCCTGCGTGCGGAATCCTTTGGAGTGGAATCCACTGCCAAATCCCTTTCCTTTGAAGCCTCCGAAAATACCATCAAAAATATCATCCAGATTATCTCCGGAATAATGGAACTCCTGATAGCCACCGGCTCCGGCATTGCCTCCCCCTTCGTCAAAGGCAGCATGGCCAAACTGATCATACAGTTTTCTCTTTTCCTTATCACTTAATATATTATAAGCCTCCGTGACTTCCTTGAATTTCTCTTCAGCGGAGGGATTGTCCTTATTCATATCCGGGTGATATTTCTTCGCAAGCTTACGGTATGCTTTTTTGATCGCTGCGTCATCTGCATTTCTTGCTACGCCAAGTACTTCATAATAATCTCGTTTATCAGCCACTGTTCTCACCCTCTTTTCTGCTTATTCAAAAAATGCCCCGGAAAGTCCGGGGCAGGTTACCTGTCATCCTTCAATGGCAACATGTTTCTTTGTTTCCACTGCCTTCGCTTCCTTCTTTGGAACATCCAGCTTCAGAATACCATTTTCAAACCTTGCACGAATATCGGTATCAAGGATATTCTCACCTACATAGAAGCTTCTGCTCATTTCACCGGCATAACGCTCTCTGCAGATGTATTTGCCTTTCTTATCGGCTTCATCCTTGTCAAGTCCCTTGGCTGCTGATACAGTCAGATAACCATTTTCAAGCTGAACCTCGATCTCATCCTTCTTGAATCCCGGCAGATCCATGATCACTTCATATCCCTCATCGGTCTCCCTGATATCTGTCTTCATCATGTTCTTCGCATGCCTGCCATACAGCTTCTTATTTACATCCGGGAATCCAAAACCATCCATTAAATCATCAAAGAAATCTCTTCCATATACACTAGGCATTAACATAAGTCATTCCTCCATTCTTTCCTTTTCCTTTGTTATGCATGTAATATAACACGTATTATTAGCACTGTCAAGAGGTGAGTGCTAATTATTTTGTGAAGATTTTGTGAACGCTGCGAGCCATGCAAAATGGAGAAAAATACCCCGTAAGCTTAGCCACAGGCTAATAAGGACGAGACTACAAGCTCTGTGGATACCAGAACTGAACTGCATGTACAGCAGGCAATAAATTTGCTGACGCAGGGACGTACCAGCTTTATCATAGCTCACAGATTGTAACAAGTCACTTCCTTTTAATAATTTTTGCAACTTAAAATGCCAATCTGACATTTCAAGTTTCTTCTACAATCAGCTCTTATAGACAATATGTAATGACCTCCGATTTGTAGCAACGTGGATTTACCTGTATAC
>ERZ827458.574-NODE-574-length-47876-cov-5.863554_pt1 | contig 47876 bp, 46 predicted proteins | sample MGYA00519706_ERZ827458 | MGnify/ENA primary metagenome ERZ827458 (study PRJEB31778, sample SAMEA3449309) | human gut metagenome | biome: human gut; feature: human-associated habitat; material: faeces | place: United Kingdom | collected 2010/2012 ...
GGCAGCCGCCCGCCTACGATCTGGCTGAGGATGATGAGATTGGAATGGTGGAGTGTACGGTGGAATCTATTCGCGGCTTATAATCGGACGATTTGGTCTTCATTGATCAGCAGCAGGTCGTCACACTCTTTGCTGAATGCGAGCAGCCGGTCAGAAAAGCCGCTCTTGGAGAACAGGCCATAGAGTACGTGATAGCCTTGCCGGATAAAGCTGTTTTGGAGATCAGTCGAAGCTGCGACCTTTTGCTGCAGCGCCGTGAGGACAGGCAGATCGACCGGTTTTTGATGGTACTTGCATTCTCCGATAAACAGCTGTTTATTCTGCCGGTCAACCGCCGCTACATCGATCTCTGTGTCGGCGTTTAAATCATTGTGCCAATACGAGCCGATTCTGGAGGGAACGAACGCAAGCTGTCCGCTCCGGCAAAGCTCTGCAAAGATGTTCTTGCAGATATCCTCATATGCAAACGCGACGAAGCTGCTGATAAAAGTTTTTTGCAGCTCGTCCAGAACGATCTGCTGATTGTCCAGTTCCAGCTCTCCTTTATACGGATAGACATACCGGAACCAAAAGCGGGTAAAGTTGTCCGATACAAAATACAGTCCTTTTCGGGAATGCTCTGGATTCTTTTCTGTGATTGGCGTGTCTTTTACAACAAAGCCCAGCTCAGACAGCGTTGCCAGATACGGCGAGATGGAGGAGCTTTCCTGTTCAAGAACGCCGCAGATCTTACTCAGCTTATGGTTGCCGTCCGCAATGACCCGGATGATGGAGAAATAATTGATCGGTGTCTGTACCTCATCGCGCAGCAGAAAGTTTGGCTCCTCGTATAGAAATCCGTTTTTGGACAGCACGATCGAGCGGATCTGATCGATCAGCGGTTCCTGCTCGGTGAAGAATTCCAGATATTTCGGCACACCGCCGGTCAACGCATATTGCTGGACGGCCTGATCGAAGGGTAAGGACTGCGACGCATAGACCGCCGTAAACGGCAGAGGCATCAAGCGGATCTGCGCTGTTCTTCTGCCATAGAGCGGACTGTCATAGGAAAGTGCGTGCTTTTTCATCATTCCGATCAGCGAACCGCTGAGGATCAGCATGACATTGCTGTCCTGTAAAAACTCATCCCAGATATTTTGCAGAATGGACGGGAAAGCCGGGTTCGTTTTGACCATGTATGGAAATTCATCCAGCACGATCAACTTTTTCTGCTCTGGCCGGTATGCGGCGACCGCACGAAACAGGTCAGCCCAATCGGAAAAAGTTACGTTTCCAAGCAGCACATTCCCCGTGGCTCTTGCGATCACACCGGCCATTCGCTTCATGCTCTGCGCCTCAACCTCCTCCGTGGCGAGGAAATATACGGCAGGCTTATCCTTGATAAATTCCTTGATCAGCCGGGTCTTTCCGACGCGCCGCCGGCCGTAGATCACAACAAAACCGCCGTCACGACGGTATTCCTGTTCCAGCGTCTGCAATTCACTCTGCCGTCCTATAAATTTCATTTCGGCTCACGTCCTTTAATATAATTTCGATTATGCTAATTTGAATTATGCTATCAGTATGACAGACGATTGTAAAAAAGTCAATCGAAACTTCTGTTTTAGTGAAACTATTTGATTTGGAGGGAATCCCCATGAAAGCAGCCAAGCTGACCGAGCATCCAAGTTTCCGGCTTATGCGGCAGACAGACGTACAGAACGTCTGGCACATGCAGATGCCGCGATGGTTATTCTCCGACCCGCGATATGCGGATATGAGTCTGGACGCGAAGGTGACGTACACCTTCCTCCTGAACCGCTTTCAGCTTTCACGGCGCAACGGCTGGGTGAACGACGCCGGTGAGGTGTTCGTGATCTTTCCGCGCAAGGCGCTGGCGAAGGAGCTTCGCATCTGTGAGCAGCGCGTCACGGCGGCGTTCCACAAGCTGGCGGAGCTTCAGCTCATCTGGGAAAAGCGCTGCGGCCGCGGCGACGCCAATCAGATCTATCTGGCCAGCGTCACGCCCATCGATGATTCCAGCTACGAATGCGCACCGTTTTCATCAAGGGAGTATGAATCCTGCGGTTCCAGAACCGCGGATTCTGCGTTTCTTGATGCGGAAGAACCGCAGGATACGCGGCCCCAGAACCCCGGAATCCCTGCTTTTAGAACCGCAGATTCTGATGTTCCAGAACCGCAAAATCCGGGCGCAAGTAATACTGATTTTAGTCAACCTGATACAGTTTTTTCAGATGTCAGTCCATCCGTACCTTCGGAGGACGGACCGACGGACGATGAAAAAGAGCTCACGGGCATTCTGGATGCTTGTGAGCTTTCGTATTTCGAGCCGGAGGTGGCGCGTGTTTTTGAGAACGCCATTGAGCGGCTTTTTTACTCGGACAATCTGCGCATCGGGCAGGCCGTTCTGCCAAGAAGCCGGGTACGCTCACGACTGCACCGGCTGAACTATTTTGTCCTGCAAGAAGCGGAGAGCAAGCTGCACGCGAACCGGAATGTGCCGGTCAGGGATTCTACGAAATACGTTATGTCAACCATATACAACTGCATAACGGAAACGGAAAGTGACCTGCTGGTCGATCCGTATCTCAATTCGCTGCGTTCGCTGCCGGGAAAGGGGCGAGGCTGATGCTGCTGACGAAACAGCAAAAATATCTGCTGGCGGTCTTGGAGAAACTTGGCTGCGCGGAGCAGCGGCAGCTTGCCGCGCTGCTGCAAAAGATCTTTGCCTTTTCTTCGCTCGATGATGCCGTGCGTGTGACCGGTGCCTGTGTGCGGCAGATGCAGATGGGCGGACTGCTGCAAATTTCCGACAACATCGTCAGTCACTGCGGAGAACGGGCAGTTTCGCAGCAGATAGAAGCCATTGATGTGATGCTGGAGCTGTCCGCGACGCAGCCGGAGAGTTTTTATGCTGTGGACAAACATATTCTTCTCCGCTTTTCGCTTGGAGAACCCAGTTTCAAGCAGTTTGTCATCGTGTCCGGCAGTGATCCACCACCGGAGCGCGAGATCCGGCAGGACGAAAAAATCATCGTTCTGCTGCCTGATGGCATCCGACCAGAAGCGTTTTCATACACCAGACCCGTCATTTTTGCGATCCGGCAAGAAAACGGCACGCACCGCTTCTTTGCCAGAAAATAATTTTTAGGAGGAACTACATATGCCCAGAAAAAAAGCCGAACCCGAAGTGCTGCAGGAAGAAACTGTGCAGCCGGAAATCACCGACATTGAAGAACTCACCCCCGCAGAACAGCCCGGATTAGAGCCACAAATCGAAGAACCCGTGCAGCCATACGGCGAAGGAGAATCGAGCGCAGCGGAAGAACTGCCAAAACCAAGCGAACCGGAGAAGAAATCCTTCTACGATCTGGACTTCCGTGCGCTCGATCAGGATCTTTCTCCGGAACAGCGGCAGGAGTGGAACACGATCTATGCCTCCTTCCGCAGCCGAAGCGTCATGCGCGGCACGATCATCGGCGTCGATCCCCATTCCATGACCGTCCGCAGCGCGCAGACCGGACAGGTCGAGACCAAGCGGATGTACTGTGCGGTCATTGTGCCGTTCCGCGCCCGCATTTTGATCCCGGAAACGGAAATGTGGGCAGAAAGTGAAGAACGCCCGGCGTTCGTTTTACGGAACATGCCGGGCGCTCAGATCGATTTTGTCATTACGCATGTGGATCGTGAAGCGGGCTTCGCTATCGGCTCCCGCCGTCTGGCGCTGGCGTCACGGCGCTATTTCTTCTCCACACAGCCACTCCACCAGCCGGGCAGCCGTGTGCCGTGCCATGTGCTGGCCGTCGGTCCGCGCCGGTGCCTCGTCGAATGCTATGGCTACGATGTGAATCTTTCGCAGCGTGATATGAGCTATGCGGCTATTCCCGACCTGCGGGAACAGTATCATCCGGGCGACGAGCTGACCTGCGTGGTCAAGCAGTTTGACCGCAAGGCCGGTGCCTTGGAGATCTCCGTCAAGGAGACTGTTCCGAATCCCTTCGATGAAGCCAGTCTGCGTCACCCCATCGGCTGCCGCCGCAGGGCAACCATTGCGGGCAAATACGCCGGAGGCGTGTTCTGCAACCTCCCCGATGGCGCAGTCGTCATGTGCCGGTACTCGTTCCATTACGAAGACTCCGATTTCAAAACCGGCGATACCGTTATGGTCGTGATCCAGCGGTATGATGACGGGAAGAAGCAGATTTTTGGGAAGATCGTTGGGAGATGATATCCTCTCGTTGTAAGTGCTGTCCCTTCTTGTGTTCTACTGATTCTGTGATATAATCTTGGCAGTCCATAGCGATTGCTCTCCCTTGGAAGAAGTTGTGTGCAAACTTCATTTTACAATCAACCCAAATAAATCATCGAGATTGTTGTTGCATTTAGAAAATGATATTGTCTAATCATACAAAAGGTTTTTCAAAAGGACTCTTTTGCGAAAAATGAAATATAGTATGATTCGGTGCAGATTCCTAATTTCATCTTCTGCGAAATATAGGGTTCGCAGATAGCTGCGAACCCTATTTCGGACTTAAACGGCAATATACCCGATAACCTGACGGTTTGATGTAAACTCGCTAACAGTCATTCGTCTCAGCGCAGGATCATCTGCTGCCCAGTTATCTTCTGTGAAGTAAACATAACCATCTTCAACAGCTTCGATAAAAAGAACGTGGCCATACACACTCGACGTGTTGCAGCTACATACAGAATTTGCGACCGGAGTATGCGATGCGGGGTATTTAGCCTTATAGCCGCCAGATACATTTGCATACCACTGATTTCCATTTTGACCGCCAGAGAATGTAATATTGGCACCACATTTTTCATAGGCTCGTCCCCAACAATACCATGTGCACTGGCCTGCCGTGAATTTGTTCAGCGGACTAAGGTAACCAGTAGAATTAGTATCCGAAATAATGCTGCCGACGCGATTGCTCAAAGTTCGGAGATAGTTGGCATAAAAGTATCCGCGAACAACGCCAGCATGGTTTTTCATTTCAACCAGAGCAAAGTCATTTTCTTTTATGCCAAGGAACGAAATAAATGCATTTTCTGAAAAAGATCCCAGTTTCATATACCCAGAAAATGCAGGGCCTTCGAAGACCGCAGCCGATGTTACCACAACCCGGATTGCTTTATTGGTTGCCAGTGCAGTGTATGTCCGAACAGATTCCTGCAACTGCACATCTCTTGCAAGGACATACCCTCTGCGCTTGGTCCTGTTTACGCCATCATATTCAACGAACAGAAAATCAAGTTCTCTAAAAATTGCGGTAACTGACTGATTCTGATGCAATGTGGCCATAGTTGCATAGCCAGATGTCCGAGGACCACCGTACACAGTTGTTTCTTTGATAATTCTAGACATATTTTCCTCCTAAAGAATATTATGAAAATCTGACATATCATACCGGCACCGATAGTAGCGAGAACTCTAAATATTTACAATTCAAATCAGAGCATTGGTGATCACCTGCCAGCATTGGAGCCTCGATATTTTATGTCATCACTAGTTTAATGAGAAAAGAAGGTGCAAAAAGTAAATATGAAGAACAACATATTCTTTCTTAGTCTTTGCTTTGCGTTATGCCTGATACTGATGGGCTGTGCTTCCAAGGATACCACTCATTTTACAGGTCAGCCTGAAGTGTCAGCTTCTGCGGCAGACACATCCGAAATTCAGAACACTGAATCAGCTGAGACGGTAACGGAATCCGCGCCGCCAGAAGAAATGCCTGACCCATCCGTTTCTGCCGAGGAAGAGACTCAGTTTCTGAGAAGCTTCCGCGAGCATATCTCTCTGCACACGGTGCACCCTGAATTGGATCTCCATTTCTTTGATGAGGCAGCGATCTCGCTATGGCGGGATTTCCTGTTCGCACAGCTTCCGGCGTATGCTTCCTTTATAAAAGATGTCGCATATCAGGCAAATCTGTATTCCCTGCCTGAGATCGGCGAATACCTTGCCATATTGGAAGATTCAGATAAGCGCACATCTGCTTATTTTGCTGTTTCTGCGATAAACCAAAGCACAGAAAAATTAGAATCAGCGGATGGCGCACAGCGGCTGATCGCGTATAATGAATACGAAAAGCCAGACGCTGTTTTCCCAGAGGAATTACCGGATGCGTACTTCAGCGTGATATTATCCAGTATGGAAGCCGCCTATTCTGCAGAGCTTTCTTTTGAAAATGTGGGGGAATTGACAGAGGCTGAGCTGTACACTTCATTTCAGCTCTTTTCAAGCGAAGATGATCTGCTGAATTGTTGGAACGAAGCTGCGCAAGCCTACTGCTATACAAAAGATATGATTTGTTCCACATTAGATCGGTATTATAATGGCTACACCTATCGAATCGAGGAAGATCCATTTTACGATCCAAGCTATGATGCAATCGTCACCACGGTTGTCGGAGGCTTCGGCGGTGGTCTCTATGTCGATGATCTGAAGATACAGTCTGACGGGAGCAAATGCATAATTGAAGGAACTGTCCGGGATGGGAACGGTGAAGAAATTGCACGGAAGGAATATACGTTTGAGTTTTATAACGGTGGATTTTATATTTGTTCGATCCGTGTATGTGCAAAATAAGTCTGCATTCGTAAGATCCACACATACTACATAAATATTTGGAGTTGTGTTATTTGCAAGTAGCTATCTGTACGCATATCCGCTACAATCATCCTGTATTCAGGTCAGAGCAGTATCAGGGCGGAGCAGTTTGAGGGCGGAGGTGATTTCTCGGGGCGAAGTATGCCCCGGTTCCGCGTGCAGGCCAGTGAATACCCAAATACAACAGGACCAGTAAGACCGTAATTGCCGCTTGGCAGTTACGGTCTTTTTGCGTCCAAAAACGATGAAAGGAGTGAAATCATGAATGCCAGAGAAAAGCAGACTCATGCTAATCAGCTACTACAATCCCAAGCAGGAGATCCGTCTTAGCGCGTATGCGGACACGATCGTCCTTGAACCGGACGGACGCGAGCAGCATCTTCGGGCGATCCGCTTCGGCGGGTACCCGGAGATGGTTCGCGCCATGTCGGACGCGATCTACGCCGGCGCGACGCTGGAAACGAAATTTGCCGGTGAAACAGCCATGCTCACCTGCGAACCCAAGAAGTACGAATGCCATCTGAGCCACGACGGAATTTATGCCGAGGCGACCATCCTCTCACTGGATGACGAAGACGCTGCGGCAAAAAAGGATGAAGAAGCGCAGGCAGACGGGCAGACAAATGTAGAGCTGCCGCCGCGGAAGTGCGTTCTTTTTTGTCCGGCCGGAGACCGGCGGGCGCTGTTTGACGCGCTGGACCGGAAAACGGCCGTGCCGCTCATCCCGGAGTTTCAGGACTATGTTCTGGACGAATTGCAGCGGCGCAGATTTCTCAAGCCGCTGCGCGTCATCTCCATCCGGGAACGGCTGGAGGCGTGGCTGCTGCTGTGCAAGAAGGACGACGCCAACATCGTCAAGGTGCTGGAGGAAGGCCTGAAAAGCGGCGCAATTCGTATTCCCGGAACAGTTCAGAACCTCAACGGCTTTGACAGTGTGCATTCTGTCACCAGCTACCTAAGCGCGTTCGGCGTGACCGTGGCAGAGCGAATCCGTAATCAGTTCCAACCGCTTTTTGATCCCGCCGCGGAGCAGCTTTCCCCGGAGATTTTGCGCATCAACGACTATATCCGCGCACGCGCAGGCTACAGCCTGTATCCGGCGCAGCTTGCGGTTGCGGAATCGGTCAAGCGCAAGCTCTCGGAGGGAAAGTCTGCGTTCATCGTGGCAGAGTGCGGAAGCGGCAAAACGAAGATCGGCGCAACGGCACTGGCCGCGTATCAGGCGCAGAAACGGAAAAAGACGTTCAACATCATCCTCTGCCCGTCGCACGTTGCGAAGAAGTGGGTGCGCGAACTTGCCGAAACGCTGCCGGATACCGCAGGCGTCATTGTCCGCAGCATTACAGAGCTGGACAGCCTGTACGCACAGTACCGGCAGGGCGACAAAAGCATCTACGCCGTTATCAGCAAGGAAAAAGCCAGAGACGGCTATATGCGCCGCCCGGCTGTCCTGTTTGACGCGCGGAAAGGTGCGTTCCGCTGCCCCAGTTGTGGTTCCATCATCGAGCTGCCCAGCAGCGACGATACATACGACTGGGTGACCGCGAAACCGGAGGCGTTCCGCATGGAAAACCGACGCAATCATCAATGTATGAATTGCGGCGAACCATTGTGGACAGCGGTGAATCCAAGCGTACCTTCTCCGTGGGTCAAGATCCCGGAATACGGCTGGGTGCATCGGAAGCTGGCAGTCCATGCCATGCAGAAGACGAAGAACCCAGCTGCGCTGGATGCGTTGCTGTCGCTTCACGAGAATCCGGACGGTTTTTTCCCGACGCGCGGCGCGTGCCGGCGGTATCCGCTCAGCTCGTATATCAAGAAGCGGTACCGCGGCAGGCTTGACGGCCTCATCGTGGATGAGCTGCACGAGTACAACAACGACAGCGGCCAAGGTGACGCGATGGCGGAGCTGTTCGGCACAGCAAAAAAGGTCATCGGCATGACGGCTACGCTCATCAACGGCTACAGCTCCGGCATTTTTCATCTGCTCTACCGCACGTCGGCGCAGCTGATGCTGGCGGACGGAAAGCCGCATGAAAAGCCCGCGCTGTTCAATACGGAGTATGGCGTTGTGGAAACAACCTACACCGAAGCCGATGAAAGCTATGCTGCAAAGCGCAGATCACAGAAAAGCAGCGTTCGGACGCGTCAGCTTCCGGGGGTCTCGCCGCTGGTGTTTTCCCGGTTTCTGCTGGAAAAGACCGCGTTTCTGTCGCTGTCCGACATGGGCAAGGCGCTTCCCAGCTACGAAGAAATTCCCATTGCCTGTGAAATGGACGAAGCGGTAGAGACGGAGTACAAGCGGATCGAGCATAAGCTCGTACAGGTTTTACGTTCGGACCGCCGTGTGGCGCAGAAGATCCTTTCCGCATATCTGAACCTGTTGACCGTCTATCCGGATCAACCGTATGACCAGAAACGCATCTTCTACCCAGACAGCGATGAACCCATCGTCGAACCGGAGAATATCGGGGATACAGATACGCTCGGAGAAAAGGAACAGCGGACGCTGGAGATCGTAAGAGCTGCCATTCAGAACGGTGAGCGTGCGCTCATCTACACAAGCTGGGTGCGCACGGATTCGCAGCAGAAGCTCAAAAAGCTCCTGACGGATGAAGGCTACCGCACGGAGATCCTGACCGACAAGATCAAGACCACCGACCGTGAGGACTGGGTGCAGAAAAAGCTCGCCGCCGGGATGCAGGTGCTGATCACAAACCCGTCTCTGGTAGAAACCGGCTTGGATCTCAACGCCTTTACGACGCTGGTGTTCTACAGCATGGGCTACAAGCTCTTTACGCTGCGGCAGGCGTCGCGCCGAAGCTGGCGCATCAACCAGAAAGCGCCTGCGGTCAAGGTCTATATGCTCTACTACGAGGACACCATGCAGCAGAAATGCCTGAAGCTCATGGCCTCGAAGCTGGCGGTCGCCGGACTCATTGAAGGAAACTTCTCCGAGGAAGGACTTGCCGCAATGAGCGACGTACAGGACATGACCTCTCAGATGGCGAAGGAGCTGATGCTCGGTATCCGCGACAATGTGGAGGATATTGCGGCAGCGTTCAAGAAGATGGCGTTTGAGAATCCGGACAGAGAAGTACCGGACGTCCCTGCCAAAGAAACGTCTTTGCCGCCGGAATCCGTGCCCGCGATGATCGAACAGCCGAAGCGCGTGCTTACGGCAGAGCAGGAGGAAAAGCTGCAAGCCGCTATGGTGCAGCTGGAACAGCAGAAAGCCAAACGGACGAAGAAAACGCAGCAGGTGGAAAACCAGCTGAGTCTATTTGATTCCGTTGCGTAAAAAAGGAGGATGCTATGAAATTTACCGTCAACCGAACAGAACTACTTGCCGCGGCGCAGAACGCCGAGCGCATTGCACCAAGAGTTTCTGCGATTGAGATTCTGCAATGCGCGTATTTGCAGGCCGAGCAGGACACACTCACCGTTGCATCCGGGAATTTGGAGATTGGCTTGGAGCAGAAGCTCCCCGCGAATATTCAGGAGGAAGGATGTGTTGTCGTCAAAGCGCCGCTTCTCTCCGGGATGCTGCGCCTGCTGGATGGCGAGCGCGTAACGTTTCAGATGAAAAGCGGAAAGCTCGTTGTTTCCTCCGGGAACGCGGAATACGCCATTCCCGTCAAGGATGCGGCACAGTACCCGCGCATGGAAATTCCCTGCCCGGCGGCAACCGTGCCTGTGAGCGGAATTCCTTCGCTGACCAAACGAACGGCGTTTGCCGTTTCCGAGGATACGACGCGGCCTATGCTCAAATGCGTGAACCTGATCTTCGGCACGGACGGCTTGCAGGCGGTCAGCACAGACAGCTTCCGCATTGCGTCCGCCAAGGGCGACCGCGAGAGCCGCGGGAACATCAGTTTTCTGGTTCCGGCCGCTTCTCTGGAAAAGCTGGCGGCGCTGGTGGACAACCGCGAGAAATTGCAGGTCGGCACGACCGGAAAAACCATTGTGTTCACGAAAGAGAACTTCTCGTTCGCCGCGCGAATTATGGAAGGACCATATCTTGCCGTGTCGCAGGTGCTGTCCAATCTGAAACAGCAGTTTACTGTCCTGACCGATGCAGTCCTGCTCCGCGATACCATTTTGCAAGCCCTGAGCGTCACCGGCACACAGAACCGATTTTCCCTGTCCTTTGCAGGAAACCGGCTGACTGTTCGCTGTGAAAGCGAATACGGTGTTTCGGAGACAGCTATGGACGTGGTTGCGTTGAGCGGCGAGCCTGCGGGCGTGTACTGGTACAGCCCGACGCAGCTTCTGGAATGCCTGAAGGCGCTGAACGGAACGCTCATGCTGGAGGTCGTGCAGCACAGTGCGCTGCTTCTCAAAACAGACGAGCTTGTCTGCTTCCAGATGGCGGTGCGTGAACCGAAAGCCATTGAAGTAAAGCCACAAAAGACAAAAAAGCCGCGCAAGGAGGCGGCATAAAAAGGAGGATACGCCTATTTGAAGAAACCGACCATCTGCCGCTACTGCGGCGGGATCATCCGGCTCGTTCCGGCTGCTGATGTTTACGGCAGCTCTACCGAACGGCTCGGAATGCAGAACGAATACCTGTATCAGTGCCAGAACTGCAATGCCCGCGTCGGCTGCCACAAGGGAACCACGCGGCCGCTCGGCGATGTGGCAAATGAAATCTTGAGGCTCAAGCGCATCGAAGCCCATCAGGTGTTCGACGCTTACTGGCAGAAAATGCACATCAGTCGGACGAAAGCCTATCAGTGGCTGGCACGAGAATTAAAGCTCTCAGAGGAGGATACGCACATCGGCGGGTTTGAAATTGATACCTGTCAGCGCGTGATCGACCTCTGCCGCGTGAAAATGGATAAAAAGTAAGGAGAATGTCGTATGAAGATCCGGCCAAAGGTTCCCGTATGCACAGACTGTGACCACGTTTTCGAGTACAGAGGCCGAAACCCCGGTCAGCTCGGCGGCGTGGTGGTGCAGTTTGGAGAAGCCTACTGCACGAAAAAGAAAAAGCCGCGCTTACTAAAACGCTGGCACAAGATGCTCCGCGTTCCGGACTGGTGCAAAAAGCGCATCCGGCCGAGCCTGGTGCGCATCTATGATTTTGCCAGCACGGAGAGCTGGCTCATGCACGAAAATCTCTGCAAGTCTCTCGGACGGGAGATCGCCCCCACGGCATCCAGATACACGCTCTCCGAGGTGCGGCAGCTTGATCTGGACGCATATGCGTTCCAGAAGCAGGTTCGTACCACACCCGTAGAGGAACTTTTGAATGTGCATCTGGGGCTGCATCAGGTCGTGGAGGTCTTTGACGGCGTACAGTCCGTCATCCTCTATAAAACGCTGGGTGGTTACATCCCCGCCCCGTCGTTTGACGCCGAACGCGCCAGACAGAACCGCAGAGAGCAGAAAAAGGCTGCCGCCTGACAAAACACACATGGAGGCGTCTGCCTCCCCAAATACGAAGGAGAAAGACCATGAAAAACAATTTCACCATTTCTCAGAGAAACGCCATCGTGGAAAACCATCTGTGGTGCATCAAGGCCGTGATGAAGCAGAACCGTGCGCTCATCCGCGCGGCAAAGCTGGATGCGGACGACGTGTATCAGGAGCTTGCGCTGCGGCTCATCCGGGCGGTCATGTCGTATGACCCGGAAAAAGGCAATCTGGAGCAGCATATCTTCGCACAGCTCCGCATGGAGCTGCAGAAAACAGCGCACAGCAATGTGATCTCGCTGGATGCCTACCGCATGAGGGCTGCCGCATGAGTTTACGAGATAAAATGCTGGCTGTTATGGCCGATGTAAATGCTTCTGTTGCCGAGCGTGAAGAACTGGTCGAACTCATTGCCATTACACTCCTGACGCGGAAGAACCTGTTTATTCTGGGCGAACCCGGTCAGGCCAAGAGCTACGCGATCAATGCTTTCCGCAGCCGCATCACGGGTGCGAAGCAGTTTGAACGGCTCCTTTCCAAGCAGACGGACGAAGAACAGCTTTTCGGACGACTCGATCTTTCCAGCCTGATCCCCGGCTCCGTGCCGGAATCTGCATTCGAGGGCGATAGCATCTACCAGAATTTGCGCTTCGATCTGCAATGCTTTTTGAACGGTCTGCCGAAGATGAAAAACGAGACGGCAACGTTCGAGAGACTGGCAGAGGTCAGTAATAAGCTGGACGCCTATCGCAAAGCCGTCGCCGCGCTGCATCCGTGCGAACCGGTCGTACAGACCGCGGGCAAAATTCCGGAGGCCGACATTGTGTTTCTGGATGAGATCTTCAAATGCAATGACGGCGTTCTGAACGCACTTCTGACGGCGCTCAACGAGCGAAAATACACCAATGAAGGCCGGACCTATCCCATCCCGACGATCTCTTTTTTCGCCGCGTCCAACGAAATTCCGAATTTCAATGACCCGGAGGAGCGAATCCTTGCAGCGCTTTATGATCGGCTGGAATTAAAGGTCGTTACGGAGAACATCTCGGAAAAGGCACACCGGCTGGCGATCCTGAAAGACAAGCTCGGTGGCTCGTTCGGCGCTATCCATGCGACGATCTCGCTGGAGGAGCTGCACACCATGCAGCAGGAAGTCGCAGCCATTCAGGTACCGGACAGCATCCATGACCTGATGGACGATGTGCTCTGTGCGCTGCGCGCACAAATTCCCGTGTCCGACCGAAAATTCCTCAGCTACTTTTCTATTGTGCAGGCAAAAGCGTGGCTGGAGGGACATACGGAGGTCACATCGACCGATCTTCTGGTGCTGCGGAATTATTTCTGGCAGCAGCCGAGCGACCGTGAATTTGTAACCGGCACGTTGGAGCGCCTGTGTGTCAACCCCATGCAGGAAAAGGTTAATGATCTTCTTGCTATGGCACAGGACGCAAAGGACGATTTCGACAGCGCTTGCGGTGCGGCTGAAAATGTACGCACGAAGCAGGCCGCGCTCCGTAAATTCCGCGGCGAGCTGGTGCGGCTCTACCAGATGCAGACCGAGATGGCTGCAAACGCCGGCTCTGACAGCGAAAAGGCGCTTACGGACGGACTTCTTTTCGAACTGGAGCGTATCAGCAAGGCAGCACATGAATCTATTGGCTTTACTTACACGCCGCTGGAACAGTTGGCAGTGTTACAGTAATTGTTGGGAGGTCGAGGAATGGAGAGTCAAATTAAAATCAGAGCAACGGTTCCGGAAATGAATACGTTCTTCGAAGAAGAAAGCGGTGTTCGGTATATGGAAATTCGAGACCGCCGCTACTCTTCAGATGAAATTGAGCGTATGCCGGAATCAAAGTTCAACAGCAAGGTGTTCATGTGGGCTGTGAGGCTTCGGCATCCTAAAGTAGGAAAGGAACTTCACGGCATCTTTACAATTTCCGAGATAAAAAAGAAGCTGGAAGAAATGAAAGCCAAACAGGACTAATTTTCAAGGAGGGTAATTTATGCTGAATCACATTGTAGTTATGGGCAGGCTCACACGCGATCCGGAGCTTCGTAAGACGGCCTCTGGCGTTTCCGTTGCGTCATTTTCCGTGGCAGTAGACCGCGATTTTTCGCAGCAGGACGGGAAAAAGGAAACCGATTTTCTTGATGTCGTCGCGTGGAGAAACACGGCTGAATTTGCGGCGAAGTATTTTACGAAAGGCCGCATGGCAGTTGTGTCCGGCCGCCTGCAAATCCGGAACTGGGAAGACAAAGAAGGCAACAAGCGCCGCACGGCGGAAATTCTTGCGGAAAACATCTATTTTGGCGACAGCAAGAAGGAGGACGACGGCGGTTCTGCCCCTGCACCCACGCAGGGCTTCGGTGCGCCTGCGCAGTCGGGCGGCTTTACGCCCAACTTCAGCAGCGCACAGTCTGGCGGTTTTGTACCGAACTTCGGCGGAGGCTTTTAAGCGCATATGGGGCAGAGTATCAGTGCGTTCAGGGGTGCGTATGACTTCCTGAGCAATTTCTACCCGGCTCTCATTACCTACAACGGATTGGTTTTTCAAAACAACGAGGCAGCGTTCCAGGCCGCAAAATGCCCGGAGCGCAGTGCGGAGTTTTGCTTCTTAAATCCATCTGAAGCAAAGAGACTTGGACGCAGGGTGAAACTCCGTAATGATTGGGATCAGATCAAAGATATGGTCATGTACGAGATCTGCAAAGCAAAATTCCGGCAAAATCCTGATTTGGCAGAGCGGCTTATCTCAACCAGCGATTTTGAACTTATCGAGGGGAATAACTGGGGTGACCACATCTGGGGCGTCTGTGATGGCTATGGAGAAAATCGGCTTGGCAAGATCCTGATGCGTATCAGGGAGGAACTGATACACGGATAGCGATGTTTAGAAAAACAGAAAACGCTGTCGCTGTGGGAAATAGCAGAGAAGCCTATATCCATATCCGGCAAAAACCAGTTCGCTCAGAGGGTCACAATGAAAATTGCAGAAGAACACGATTCTTCTGCTGAAACAGGAACGGGGGAACGCAGTGCTTATGCTGCGTTCCCTCTCTATCCCAAATTTACTACTACATGGAGGTTAAACATGCGTGAACGTACAGTGATCGCTTATTTTGAGGTTGATGAGGACCGCGCCTTTGATGGGTTTGGTGATGGACCTGTTCCTTATCTGGAACATGAAGCCGTCTGCCTGGAGAAAAGCGGTATTTTCCTCACAGGAGCCGCGATCGCCGACGAGGATGCGGATGATCCGAAGGAAGCATATCTGGTGTACCTTGCAAGATTCTGCTTCGCGCACTTTGGTGACAGCGATGCTTGCCCGATGTCCTATAAGAAATGGAGAAACAGCTGAATATGATTTTCAGCTCAGAAAGCAATCGGCATATCCCCCAAATTAGGAAGGAGGCATCCCTTTGAAGCAATATTTTCGCACTGTACAAAGCGTACTGGATTCCCGCTGGGGCAATTTTCAGTATGCCGGAATACCCGCAGCACAGAAAACGGATCGTGTGCTGCAAAGCTCCAAGCTGGAAGACTGCATTTACCGCGATCTGAGCAAGGATGATGAGAATCTGGAGACTATCCAGCAGGAGGCAGCATCTAAGCTGCATAGCTTCCCCGCGCTGTCCAGAGATATTTTTCAGTCGTTCTACTCACTGTTCCCGAAGCGAACCGATACGGACAGTCTCACAGCAGAGGCACAAAAATTCAACGCAAAGCTGCTCGACCATGTGACCGAGGATGCGGACTATCCGACGATCAAGACGATCTGCGAAGGCCGGGAACTGCCCGCCTACGAGGCTGCATCCGAGTTTACGGCAAGGATCGGCGCGCAGCTGGATGAGCTGCTGCCGGAGCTTGGCGGCGAGGACGGTACGCTGAAAACGCTTGAAAAACTGCAAGCGGCACGAAATCAGTCGCAGCAGAAGCTCACGGAGCTTTTGGAGCAGATGCGGGATTCTGTGCAGAATCCTACGCTGGAACAGGCGGTGATCGACGCGGCGAATCAGGCCGAGAGCAAAACGCGGCAGGCTGAGGCTGTTGCAAAAATGGTGGATGTTACTGCAACGCAGAACAAAGCCGTCATTCGTCAGAGCGTTTCTGCCGCAATCGGCGCGGCTGCGGAAAGGGCAACGGAAGTCCAGACAATCCTCGGCGCGTGGAGTGATGATGCCGGAAAGATGGAGAAAAACGCGGTGAACACCGAGCTGCTTCAAAAGGTTCGGCAGAATCCCACGCTGTTGGAGATTTCAAAGCATCTCGGACGCTTCCGGGAAATCTTCGCACAGGGTAAGTGTAACGGCTACGCCTACGGTCGCGGAGAAACCTACGCGCTGGAGCTTGGCAATGATCTTTCCCGCGCCATCGGTTCGGAGTATGCCATGCTTGCCTCGCCGCAGACGGTTCCGCTGTTTGTGAAAAAGTATCAGCAGCGGCGGCTCAAGCAGTACCGCAGGCGCGAACCTGTTCACAAGGGCATGGGTGACATCATCTGCTGCCTTGATGAATCCGGTTCCACGCGCGGAGACGCTGCCGCGTGGGGCAAGGCTGTGGCGCTGACGCTGCTGGATATTGCAGCAGAAAACCGGCGCAAGTTCGCGCTCATTCATTTTGCCGGTTCTTCCTCGTGCAAGGTGGACGTTTTTCTGCCCGGCCAGTTTTCCGTGCAGGATAAGATGAATGCCGCCGAGACATTCCTCGGCGGCGGCACGGATTTTGAGCGTCCCTTGGATGAGGCAATCCAACTCATGGACACCGGCTTTGAAAACGCCGACATTGTCTTTCTGACCGACGGCCTATGCGAGCTGCCGGAAGACTATCTGGCAAAACTCCATAAAGAGCAAGCAGCACGAAAATTCACCGTGACCGGTATCCTGCTGGATGCAGGCAGCCCCGGCATGGATTTCAGCTTGACGCCGTTTTGCCAGAAGATCTATCGGACCAGCGGGTTGACCGGTGATGAGATTGTAAGAGGTCTGGTTTCCCAGCGTATGTAAAAGCAGCAAAAATGATTGACAGTTATCCTGAAACCATTATAATAAAGGAAAAGGTACTGTATAATTGATTATGTGGATGCCTGAAAGGAGGCGCTTTTTATGAAGGGTACAACGCTGAAAATTGAACCGGAATTGACAGCACAGGCCGCCGCTCTCTTTGCAGAGCTTGGAATGGATCTGAGCACTGCGACCGGAATCTTTTATCGTCAGGCATTGCGGTATCGCGGTCTGCCGTTCGATGTGCGTCTGGATGAACCGAACAAAACCACTTATGCCGCAATGGATGCCGCAGAAAACGATAAAATGTATGGCCCGTTTGATACAGTGTCCGATCTGATGGAGGCGCTGAATGCTTAAACCAGAGTTTTCAGGGCAGTTCAAGCGCGACTATAAGCTAGCTGTCAAACGCGGCTGTGACCCCAAGAAATTGGAGACTGTCATTACAATGCTGTGCGCCGAACAACCGCTGCCAGCAGAATTTCGAGATCATGCACTGACAAATTCCCGTAATTATAAGGGGATGCGTGAGTGTCATATTCAACCAGACTGGCTGCTGGTCTACCGGATCAGGCACGAGATCTTGGTCTTACAGTTGATCCGAACTGGAACGCACAGTGATCTGTTTTAGCCATTTTTCTCGAAGTGAAGATTATTGCAAATCCATAGCAAGCAAGAAGCAGACAAGCACACAGCTTAAAAAAAAAAATTTTTAGTATTGCTTTTATTTTTAAAATAGTAGTAATCGTATTACTGCGTATTTCTGGTAGGCTTCACCAAGACATTTTTTCATTCGGTCGTGCTTCAATATGTGTGGATTTCACGGCTTGCTTTATATCTATGTGTTAATTATCTGGTTGAGGCCCTTCCTGCGCCACAAATGCGTTCTCGTAGTCAGGACTAATCCACGCGATACAGTTTCCGTATTGGAAATCGCCAATCATGTATGCAATACATTCTTGCTCATCATTCAACAATGTGATATTACACTGCGTAATTGCCCCTGTCGACAAAGAATAAGATTCCAAGTTATCATACACGCTGCTGATTCGGCTCACAGAACTGTCATCTGCATTGCTTAATGTAAGCGTTAAATTCAGACATTTTCCCGTAATTTCTTCGGCATCTGAAATGTTGACACTTTGAATCGAGTAGGAAGTATCCGCCAAAACATTGCGGGCCTCTTGTAAAATGTCTCTGTCTGCAATGATCTCTGTATCCGCAGTAGTCGTTTGAGCTAAATCGTTTTCGACTTTTGAAGAAACATCCGCTTCTGTTTCATCATAAATAACTGTTCCTGTTCGATCGACGATTTCAATTTTAACGTTTCTGATTTTATCAGCTAAACTTTGCGCGTGGATTACTGTATAAATATTTTGAATGGCTTTCACATCATCAAGTGTACAACGGCCTTCTCCGCTGGACTGAAGCTCCACAGACAGGGTTTGATTGTTAACATGAACAGATGTGTAGGAAATCTGTTTTTCATCCAAATACATAGAAACAGTTCGACGGACGATATTTGCTGCATTTACTTTACTGAACCATAATGCTATAACGACGCACAGTAGTATGACAAAGCAAATACTCACAAGGACTCTTGTGGAATGGTTTGAGCGAGATACTGAAGAATTATTCATGGCAAATCCTCCTCTAAAAAACACTTACATCTACATCCTCTAAAAGACACTTACGCTTATTGCAGCTTCTGAGTTATGGTCCCGAAACAGTAAAGCTTGTTGCCGATCCAGACACTGTATATGGTGAATCTGCGCTTGGTGAGGTCGTATTATCGACCCATGTGTTACTGGAATTTTTCACTTTAACTGTAGAAAAGCTGAATGGTCCCATTTCAATATCTTGTTTATGTACTTCTCCCTTTGCTTGAACTTTTATTTCGGAAGTGGCAAGTGAAGAACTAACCTTGTCAACACTGTTAATAAAAGCGTGCCATTTCCCGTCATCTGAATTGTACTCCACCTTGTATGTTAAATAAATTCCCAATCGGTGTGTACCTACTGTGGTAAGCTTGTATACGCCATTTTGGTAATGCTCTGTATATGTTTTAAATGCGGTATATGATGAGTAATATCGTGCACCCGCTTGCACCCATTCGCCATTGGAATCTTTGCTGGTGGACACCCAAGCAGACTCACCACTACCCGAGACATCTGGAAAATCGGAAGGCATCGTGATTTTTGCACTTATCCCTCTCTTTTTTGAACTGGTGGTAACTCCCGCATAACCATGATAGTCACTTGCCGCAACAATGGTCCTATGAGGTGTTTCCCGCGGGTCATCCTCTTGTATTGCAAATATCGGTACGATAGAGGTAAATACAATCGCCAGCGTTAACACGATAATACAAATCCGTCGTTTCATATATTTCCTCCAAATCAAGCAGAATATGTTTTGTTTTGCTTTTGCTATTTTTACCAAGGCGTTTTATTGAGAGCTTTTCAAGCACCCTCCTTCTTTATTTTGGCATTGCTTTCGTCATCCTATGGGAGCAGCAACTCTGCGACCGGCAGCAGTTCTTCCGTGCCGTCTTCACGCAGGGCGCGCAGGACATCGTCTTCCGACGCCGCGTGCGTCTCATCACCGTCCCCAAAGGAAAGCTTCACGAAGCGCTCGCTGCAAAGCTTTCCGTCCCGGTCTACGAGCCAGTAGCCCTCCGGCATCGGCTGACCGTCCTCGTCATAGCACGGATACGCCGCGCGCTCGCCATAGCATACCGCGATCCCGATGTACCCGTCGTCAAATACGCTGTAGTCGATCCAATGGAAGCGCGCGCAAAGCGTGCCGCCGGTCTCGTCCGTCAGCCTGCACCAGCCCATGACCGGCCCCTGCGACGCGCCGCCCTCATAGAGCAGGAAGCGATCTGCGAAGGGAATCTCCACGCGCTCATAGACCGGCGCGATCACCTCGGTTCCGTCCGCGGTCACAATGCCATAGCATGGCTCGCGGCTGTCCCAGCGGGTAACGCGCAGGCGATAGCCGAACTGGTCTTCGTCCAAAATCTCCGGCTCGTCCACCTCGCTCAGCCAGAAGCTTCCGTCCCCGGCGCTGACGGTATAGCGGTAGCCGGTGCCGCTCCGGATGCAGTAGACCTCGCCCGCTGGCTCGTCCATATAGTCGATGCAGGCGTCAAACGGCTCGTCAGAAAGAAGCGTGCCGTCCTGCAGCCGGATCCAGACCTTTGTGTCCGGGATTTCTCCGATGTGCCGCGTCCCATCGGCCTCCCGCACCAGCCCCATGCGGACGCCATCCGTCCGATAGAGCGTTTCATACGGCGCCCAGCTCCAAGTCTTTACATTGTCATATTCTGCATCACTCTGGTCAATGCCCGGTGTTTCCACTGTTTGCGCCTGAGGCTCGGAGACTTCATGTCTTAAAAATCGAAAAGCACCGGTAAGAAAGTACAAGCATCTGTTCAAAGCTAACTTCTCGTTGCGGCTCAAAATTACTTTGCGATGTACCCTGAATGACACCAAGAGAAGCTAACGCATGAACCGACTCTTTGGCCCAGTTTGATATCTTCTCATCATCTTCAAATTGAATTGTGCCTTGCACTTGAGTTAATACACTTGTATTTCGTTCCTGCTCCACATACTTTATTGTTCGATAAAGCATAGCTGCATACTGCTCACGGGTCACCATATCTTTTTCATGAAATTCTCCGTCTTTTTGGCCGTTCACAATACCAGCTGTATATGCTTTATCCACTATGTTTTTGAAAAAGGAATTGGACATATCCGAGAAAACACCCGATGCAGCATTTTCAATCTCATGTCCTAGAAGAGTCTCTGCCAACAGCACCGCATACCATGCCGCCTGTCCACGGGAAGCAGCGCAACGCAAATCGTCATGCATCTCACCACCTGGAAAAAGGTCATTCGCCTCAGCAAGATAGGCCTCTTCTTTTGCCCAGTCGCTTAGAATTGGATATGCGTTTGCATTTACTGGAATTACACATATACTGCAGATTACAATACATGAGATTAACGCAAGTAACTTTTTCATTAGATTTCCTCCATGCAGAATTACGCAACATATCGGTCTGGTGCTTTTTCGCCTAGCAGCTCATCCCAAAAATACATCCATAGTGCGTAATAGTCAGCATCGTCCCCAAATCCCAGCACCTCACTACGAAAATCATCAAGCTTTTGATTTTCTCCTTCGTACGAAGAAATCAGTGCTGTGTTCATTTCAGCATTGGACGCATCATCATAATAATACGAAGCGATTAACTGATCGTTTATCTGTGTCCTAAGCTCAATGTACTCAAGCAGTATCTCTTTTGTAACCTTTGTCGTGAAATAATTCCCGGATTGCTTTGTGCGCTCAGTCATTTCTTTCTTAATTTCTGCAATTTCGGCCCATTTCTGTTCTTTTTCTTCCTGTTCTTCCGGCCTTGCATCAAGTAAAGCATCCATTTGCTCGCTAAGTGCATCCATAGATTTCAAGTTGAAACTATTTACAGCATCCATGCTTCGTGTCGACGGTGCACTTATTTTAATCAAACATACTATTGTTTCACTAGAAAGAGTATTAACGTAGTTTCTCAAATTGGCCCACGAAAACGGGGAGTGCTGCCCCATGCTAACTTTATATTCCCCATTTTCGTAAGACGTTCTGTGTACAATTTGCGTATGGTAGGTATCCCAGTCGCTAGTGCGGACGTACTGCACAATATCTCCCGGCTCTAGATAATTATAAATCTCCATCCACGTATCTTCATCCGAGAAATCGCCGGCAGTGTACTTTACAAACTCATACGCATGTTTTCCACCACGATCGTTTACGTCCGCCCAATACTGCCTAAATTCATGTGCACCTGTCCAAGAACTGCTTCTTCCCAGTCCTACGCTGTCATAATAGTAATACCAACTGCTGGCGTTATCTGGATTCTGCACAGCTGTTGTCATCGCCATGCCACCGGCGTATAAAACCTGAGAGGCAAAATTTGTGCAATCCCCGCCTAACGTTGCATAATTCGGGTAGTCACTGTTTGCTGTCGTAGTGTATGTAACAACATAATCTGCTGCCGCATCACGATCATAGTGGGTATTACTCGGGCCATCGGTATACGTTGCAAATGTCACACTGCTAAGCGTCAAAACCATCACAAACGCCAGGACTAAAGAGATATATTTTCTGAACACATTATTTTTCATATTTGTACCTCCTATTACACCAAATTTTGTTGGAAGCCCAGCATCCGGCTGGGCTTCGCGCCATCGCTTTAATCACTTCATAACTTTTGCACAGAATCTGCATATAATAGCTGCAAATTGAGCACGAGTAGCATATCCTTGTGGAGAAAGGGTCGTTGATGAGGTGCCATTGATAATACTATGGCCGTAAGCCCATTGCATAGGGGCGATTGCGAACTCAGAGATATCAGAAGCGTCGTCAAATGAAAACATATTCATAGTTTTCCCTGTGCTCATTTCATATCCGGCATATTTAGCATATCGCCACAAGATAACAGCTATTTGTTCTCGGGTAACTGGATCATTCGGGCCAAACTTTCCGTTGTTATAACCATTTATGATACCCTCATGTGTTGCCCAGTGAACTGCGTCAGAATACCAGCTATTACTCACATCAGGAAATGGTAGAACCTCCGAACTATCTGGAAGATTTTTCTCCCCATCTAGCCTATATAGAATAGTAATTATTTGCCCCCTGCTAATAGTAGTATCTGGACTAAACGTATCATTCGAGGTTCCTTTTATAAGTCCGCCGAAAAAACTATGCAGAACATCATCATAACATTGTCAATGTAACAGGCATATCAAATTAAGTTTGTTTTTACCCCTTACGGGCAAGTACCAGTAGTAGACTCCCGGAAAGAATTGCCTCCAGCTGTACCATGAGCAATCAGAGTATATGTTGTTCCGCTGACTGCTGCATGGCTACCAGAAACACTTAGGTAGTTCGTCCCAGTATCGCTCCAGCTGTCAACCATTTTACTGCCATTCCACAGTTCAAGTGTGACATCCAGTTTTCCAGCTTCGACCACGGTTACACTGCAATTTGCAGTTTTCCCGCTGAACGAAAGCCTTGGGCTGATTCGTGTAGCGCGTGTTGCGGCCATAGCATTTACACACAGACCGGAAACCATAACCGCTACGAGTACCAGAACAATCATACGCTTTTTCATATTACAAAACACCTCTTTTCTTTGTTCTATCTATTAGAACGTAGAAAGGAGGTGTTTTTGGACAGGGTTTGCAAGAAAAACTTTAATTTGGAGATTGTGACAACTCTATGTTCTCCGCAATGTGCAACATGACGGATTTTTCAAGAGTTGAATCGATTGAGAACATGAGCCCATTCTGCTCATCGATCCATACCAGATTGCTGATACCGGAATTCCCATTAGCAGGTACAAACAAGGCAGTAAATTGATTTATATGGACTTCTTCGTAGTCAGAATGATCTCCGATCAACGATAGGACCGTACCACTGCGATATACGTCAACTTCAATGACAATGAAGTCTGAACCGAAAACATAATACCAACTGGACCGCTGATCATCCTTGTGGTGCTCCTGTTCCTCAAAGCCGTCTGGCAGCCATGTCGGAGTATAGTCTGGCAACGTCTGCTGCGGCGTGGGATTCAGGAAGCGATATACGATGCTGTTCTGTGAAATGCTTCTAAACCACGCAATTGTTGCAGCACGGGCCTCCGCATCAACCGTAAGCCAGCCGATTCCGGTAAGAAGCAATGCCAGAAACACAGCGGCAACGCGCTGCATTGTCCGATGAAAAACAGGGTGGCGTTCACGGCGGCACAGACGGCTCATTTTGCATGTAAAGGACTTGCTTGGGACGTAAGGTGGCTGTTGCTTGCTGCCCTGTGTCAGCGCCTCCGCCAGCGCAAGACTGGCTTCTTTCGCAGCGGCCTGCAGCGCATCATCCGTGATCATAGGCTTTCGCCTCCCTCCTGATAAATATCCTTCAGCTTGGCTTTTGCCCGTTGAAGGAGCTTACTTGTGTTTGCAAGAGAAAGGTGCATGATCCCGGCAATTTCTTTTGTGCTGTATCCATGATAGAACTTCAGGAGAATGCACTGACGATAGGCAGCAGGCAGTTCCAGAATTGCCTTTGCCAGCGCGTTGTCACCGCTATATTCTACAGAAACGCCGTTGATTGATTCATCCAGCGGCACGGATGGGTGCCGCCGCTCTGCCCGGAGCATATCGATTGCTTTTCTCTCAACTATTGTAACGATGTAGGCGCGCGTTTTTGGACAATCCGGATCAGAAATTTTTGAAATATTTTCTGCGATGCTCAAAAAGGCGTGATGAACCGCATCTTCGGCGTCCTGAGGGCGTTTTAGAATCTGGAAAGCAGTATAGAACATCAACTGCTTGTACTGCTCATAAAGCTGCTCAAATTTTGAGCGATCTTCTGCGGTGTCAATAAGCTGCAGGTAAACAATCATGTTTCGACGACCCTCCCCATGATGGATCTATTATAGCATAAGATTCCTACGATGGGGAGAGTAGATTATGGGACGCTTGCCCTTATAAAGCGGTGTAAATCAGACAATTTCAGGGCTTGGAGCGCCATCTTTCGAGTGTGAAATTTCGGCGGTGTCCGGGCAGATCATGGTGACGGGGATGCTGCGATTTTGCGCACTGAGGATCGCTGCCCTAACGCTGCCGGTCAGGTGCGATTGTATATCACAAACCGCCAGTAGAAGATCTGCGTGTTCTATAAGTTGCGTTGGAAGCTGCCGACAGAGCTGAAAATCTCCCATACCATCGCAGATGCAGATGGCATGGGAGACTAATCACGCCAATAGCACTGGCACACTTCCATTTTGGAAGTGTGCCAACGGGAATGTTTTGGTTTGCCTGCTTCACTTTTAGGCTTTTCTTCTCAGCATGGCTTTTGTTTTCAGAAGCGCCGCGCGGAAGGTTTTCTGTGCTTCGCGTTCAGTGGGAAAGACCGGGAGCAGGAAGTCCAGTGCCGCTTGAATCCGACCCAAATCGTCCTGCGTCAAATGACCATCCATCAAGTGCTGGTACACCTGTCGGTATGCCAGACGCACGGAGTCAGAAACACTTGCTCTTGAGAAATATTCTGTGATCAGGCCGCCAATAAGCGCGGATTCCTCAATAGAATACTGCATACCTGCCGCCCTCCTTTCGCGCACCCGCATATCATAGCATATTGTAGACGGACAGGCAAGTTAAGACATTCGTTCTCCTGAAATATCCGCAAGTTTATATCCATCTGCCGCTGCGCTACAATAAAGCTGTATTCCAGGTCAGAGCAGATCAAGGGCGGAGCTATTTCAGGGCGGAGGTGAAAACTTGGGGACAGGTATGCCCCCGGTTCCGCGCGCAAGACATGGAATGAAATAATGGACTCATAAGACCGTAATTGCCGTTTGGCAGTTGCGGTCTTTTTGCGTCCGGACACAAAAAATGAAAGGAGACACAGCATGACAGGCACAGAAAACGTATTTGACGGCTTTGCCTTACTGGGCGATGATGAGGAGTTTGACGTAGATAAGATCTTCGGCAGCGGTTCGGATGAACCCGCGCCGCCTCCTCCCGCGCCAACGTTGGCAGAAGAAGTCAAGCCCCAGTTTGATCCGGAACAGGTTCAGACGGAGACTGCAAAATCACAGCCCGAGCCGGAACATACTCTCCCTGCAAAGACGCAGGAAGCTCCGGCAGAAGAAGAAAAACAGCCTCTGGAACTCTTTTCGGCGTTCACAAGCGCGGAAAGCGACCCCATCCCAGAAGCAGCCCCGGTCAAAAGCATTGCGCCAAGACCCCAAACACAACTGTCGCTCTTTGACAAGCCGCCCGTTTTTCAGTACGGCGGCGCCAGAGAGCAGATCACGGATTCAGATATGACCTTCGAGGCCCTGCGCATCCAGAAAGCGGATGATTTCCCCGAATTGGAGGATGCGTCGGCTGTCACATGGCAGGTACGGTACGGAGATGTTACGAAGACCGTTCCCGCGCCCAAGACAGACACCATCGCGGCCATGAAAGCGGAGATTGAGAAGTCAAAAGCATTCCTGGACAGCCTGAAAAAAGGCAAGGTCAAGGACCCGGAGTGCGTCGTGAAGCCGCAGATCCGGATGCAGAAGAAGGGCATCGCAGACTACAAGGGCGTATTCCCGACGCTGGAAGCTGCACGCGCGTCCAACAAGGTCATCTGCCTCATCCCCTCGCGGGACGGGCAGACATATGAGATGCGCCGGAGCGAGCTCGGCGAGTTCATCGCGCCCAAGCACAAGATCACGGAGTTTTCAGAGGTAAGAGCCGGCTTTCGCCCGGCTCTTCCTCGCATCCCACAGGAGCTGCTGCGCTCCATCATCGGCTTTTTCAGAAGCCAGATGGAATCGGGCACGGAGTTTGAAGCCCTTGTCCGTATCTACTGGGATCGGAAGGAGCAGAAATTCATTCCGTTCGTGCCGAAGCAGCGCGTTACCAAGGATCGTGTCACGGTTCGGCTGACGGATGAAAACCTTCCGGACGATACGCGGTATCTGTACTACGCGGATATCCACTCCCACAACAGCATGAAGGCGATCTTTTCTGCTATCGACGATCAGGACGAGCGCGGCACGCGCCTGTATCTTGTGATCGGCCGTCTGGATCGATTCTTCCCGGAGATCTCCGCCCGCATTTCCTGCGGCGGCAGCTTCGTTCCCATCGAGCCCAGCTTGGTGCTTGAAGGAGTGGACAGCGGCTTTCCCGCGGAATGGAGCGGCAAGGTCATCCATCAGCTTCCAGAACTCCCGGAACCGCCGTCCGCACATTTCGCGGGCGTGCGCTCGTTTCTGGGCGGATTGCTTGGAGGTGCGGGATGAAGTTTGCAGAGAACCGCCCCGTAAAGATCGTCATGCTGGGAGCCGGAGGCACCGGCGGGCATATCGCGCCGCATCTGTACCGGCTTTTGTACGCGCTGGACCGGCCTGTCCGCTTTATCATCTGTGACGGAGATATCGTGGAAGAAAAGAATCTCGTTCGCCAGAATTTCACACCGGCGGATTTAGGCGAAAACAAGGCAAAGGTGCTGGCTGAGCGGTATTCCTCTGTGTTCGGGATGGAAACGGAGTATGTACCGGAGTTTATCGAGTCCGGCGAGCGGCTTCTTTCCATGCTGCGGGCACGGACGTTCCCGACCGGGCCGTACTGGCATTCACCAACCGTCAAAGAGCTGGTGATCCTCATCGGCGCGGTGGACAACAACAAAAGCCGAAAACTCTGCCACGAAGTCTTTTACAAGCTGGATGATCTCATCTACATCGACAGCGGCAACGGGATGCACACCGGGCAGATCGTCTGCGGCATCCGCAGCGGCGGGCGCACGTTTTACCGGCCCGTCGGAGCGGCGTTCCCGGAGGTTTTGCAGGACACAGACAAATTCCCGACGGAGCTGAGCTGCGCCGAGGCGTCTGTTTCCGCGCCGCAGAGCATCGCCGCCAACATCACAGCGGCCACCGCCGTCGTGGACATGATCTACAACATTCTGACCGTCGGAGAAACGCGTGTGCGGCAGATCACGTTTGCAACGGGCTCTGTCAATATGCGCGCCACCTTACAGAAAACAAGGAGGAAAGCAGCATGAGAAGTTCCGTAGACGCAGCAGCCTTTTATAAAGCGATGACAGCATTGATGGACATTCCGGCAAAAAGTCCGGTCAAAGTCCTGCAGGAGATCAAGGTGGAGTTTACAGCGGATCACTGTACGCTCTCCGCAACGGACTTTGGTACATGGCTGTCCGTGACGATTCCCGCAAGCGGTGACGACTTTGCGTTCGTATTTTGGAACAGTGCCGGTATCCAAAAGGTGTGCCGTTACTTTACGGGCCAACTGGAACTGGAGCTGTCCGGCCAAAGGAAATCACAGATCATAACCATGCGCTGCGGAGACAAGGGCGGCAAGTTCCCGGTTTATGAAGCTGAGGAATGCCCCACATGGCCGGAGTTTGAAGCCAAGCAAAGCTATACGGCGAACGCGGCAAACATTCTCAAATGCGTCAAGCAGGTAAAGTATGCCGTAGATCTGCGCAGCACCAGACCGGAATATCAGGGTGTTCTGTTCCAGAACAAGCATATCTGGGCGGTGGAAGGTCATCGCGCGGCCTGCTGTGATGATGGCGGACTGAGTGTTGAAAAGCCGTTTACAGTCGCTGTTCCGGCACTGGAACATCTCAAAGTGTTTGGAAATACGGATATTCAGATCGACGTAAACGAGAGATGTGTCACGTTCCGAAATGAATGGATACGATTGACGGCGCACTGCGTTCCGAATGCCACACCTCTTATTTATGAGAACATCGTTCCGCAGAAGTGGAATGAGGAATTCTGCTTCCATCGGAAAGACTTTGTGCAGGCCCTGAAATATCTGCTGGCCTGCATCGGAAAGACAGACAAGCCTTATGTCCGGTTTGAAAATGGCTTGCTGACCTTGCGCGCGAAGGACTGCCTCTATAAAGCGGCGGTTTCCATCAGCGCAGAAAGCAGCATCATCTTTGGCTTTGACGCAAGATTCATGCTGGATGCGCTCACGCAGTTTGAAAAGCAGGAACTAGTGACAATGCGGCTGACCAGCCCGCTGGGCGCAATTTCGCTTGTGGCGGGCAACAGCTCCGCCATCGTCCTCCCGGTACGGCTCAAGGAAGAACAGAAGGCAGCGTAAAAGAGAAAGGAATTTTGAACATGAAAACAGTCTATATCCCCGCTGGTGCGACGTACAACTATGAAACGCTTGTCACGGACGATGTGATCGTCCATGGGCATCTGCACGTCACGAACGGCCTGAAAGCGAAGCATATTTCCGGCCGAGGTTTTATTACCGCCGGTGAAGTTTCCGCAGACATCGTGGACGTGACCGAACTGGAATGCGGCACGGTCATCTGCCGGAGACTGCTGGCGCAGCGCGTCAGCGTCAATGAGGCGATGATCTCGGAAAGCGCCGCTGTTTCCCGTTTCTTCTCCGCTAACTATGTCAAGGCTCTCAGCCTGACCGTGGCGGTCAGCGAGATCGGCGAGGCGGACGTGGATGAAATCGTACATCTGACGCCGAAGCCGCGCGGCATGCTCCTGACGCTGCTTCTTTCCATGCTGCGGACCTTCTGGCTGCGCCTGACGGCAAGCCGTCCGCAGGGACGGTTTGAGAAGCCGCGCACGGAAGCGCCGGAGGAAGAAGCGTCTGACACACCGGAAGATGCTGAAACAAAGGCAAACATCGCAAAAATTGTGCAGGAAGTGCTTGCACAGCAGGCGGCGGAAAAAGCCGCCTGCGCGAACGATGCAAATGAAGCGGATGATTTTGAGCTTCAGCGCATGATCGGCACGTTCAAGCTGCTGCGGGACAAAGGCTACACACTGCGCATTCTCCCCGGTACGCCGGAGGAAAACGCGCCGGTCTTTGACTTTGCGGCTGAGAGCATCCAGCCCGCGGCGTGAGGTCACAGGATGGAACAGGAATTGCAGAAGGAGTCCAAACGTTCCTTTTATGCTTTGGAACAGCTTCGGCAGACGGCAGAAGCCATTCTGCGCGGCAGCCAGCGCCTGCTCAAATGCCGCGCCGGTGTGGAGAAATACCGCACAGCGCAGCCGCAGCGTGCGTATGCGTACTATCTGGAATTGCAGAAAACGCGGGATGCGCTTCTTGCGGCGCTCGGCGATGCACAGCGCAATCTTCTGGAATTGGAGGAATCCACGCTTGCCCAAAAAGCCGGGCAACTGAAAGCAGGACTGCGCCGCTTTGATCTTATGTCCAGAGCGTACAAGCCTGTCTACGAAGTATTGACCGGCTTTGCAAAGTCTCTTCCACAAACGGACACCGTCAACGCGGCGGTCATTGGGCGGCTGATGAACCATGTCCGCATGGGCTACTATCCGACAGACCCGGAGAATATTACGCACATCCTGCGCGGTATCCAGTTTCCGGAGGGCGTGACGACCAATCTGCTCGATCCATGCTGCGGCTGCGGCAAGGCGCTTCGACAGCTTGCCGACGGCAACAACTGCTACACTTACGGCATGGAGCTGGACGAACACCGCGCGGAGGAGGCACAAACCAGGCTCCACCGCGTTGGCTTCGGCAGCTTCTTTCACAGCCAGATCAGCCGTGAGGCGTTCCATGTGCTGTTTCTGAATCCGCCGTATCTGTCCGTTCTAACCGAGGGCGGCAGCCGGGTGCGCAGCGAAAAGCAGTTTCTGGTGCAGAGCATCCGGATGCTCATGCTGGGTGGCCTGCTCGTCTACATCGTGCCGTATTATCGGCTGACGCCGGACATCTGTAACATTCTCGCGGAGAACTTTTCAGACCTTTCCGTTTGGAAATTTACCGACAGCGAGTTTGCCAGATTCCATCAGGCGGTTGTACTGGGGCTTCGCAGAAAACCCACGGAGGACGACGAAACGGCTGATCGGCTTGGTGCGCAGACGCTGACACCAGAAAAAATCCCGTGTGTTACGGAGCTGGAGGAAAACCGCTACTCGCTGCCTGCTGTGACAAAGACCGTCGAGGTCTTTCGCGGCGAACGATTCAATGAGAAGGAACTGGAACGCCAGCTGACGCGCTCCGGCAGCTTTACAAGGCTGCTGAACGCAAAAAGCGCATTGGACAGCGCAGAAAAAAGGCCGCTTCTGCCCCTTTCCATTGGGCAGATCGGTCTCATCGGCGGCTCCGGGATGATCAACGGGCTGATCGAATGTGATACCCCGCACATCATCAAGGGACGTATCGCGAAGGTCAAAAACGCAGAACGTGAAGAACAGTTTGACCAGCGCGGAAACCATACCGGCGCAGAAGTGCACGAGGTCGTCAGCAACAAGATGATCTTCAATGTCCTGACGCCGAATGGATTTTTAGCGTTGAGTTAGGAGGAGTTATGTTAACTACAAATCTTGCAATGATCGTACCTGTCACAGAAGAAGATGACCAGACGGCGCGCGAAGCCGTCTGGCAGCGGGTCACGGAGCGGATCGTCCCGCAGATGGGAAGGCTCTGCACCCGGTTTGAGCCGTCCGGCGGCGCATGGGGACAGAAAGTATCCAGTCCATACAGCGTCATTCTGGGCAGAAACGAACCGGCGCTGTTCCTGTATTTCTACGCATCCGCGAAGCATCAGTTGGATGAGCGCGCAAAGGCACATCTGGCCGGCTTCATGGAGCATCTGGAAATTGGGAATGAGCAAACGGTCGGTGACACAAAGATATGCACGGCCTACCTCAAGGGCGATACCGCCGAAGCGCGCTCCCACATGGAGTGGCACATCGCCAACATGTTTGGAGAGCTGATGCCAGACTGCGGGATCTATTTCCTGCGCGAGGGCCGGTCGTATCTGAATGAGGCGGAGCATAAGAAAATTCTCTGCAATATGAAGGACTATGCCGTCTGCGTGGTGAAGCTGGTATGGGAGACAACGAACCATGAAGATTGATTTTTCCATGCTCGTAAAGAGCCTGAATGCCCTGCCGCATATGCCGGCGCCGGAACCTGAAAATGTTCCGCCGTATGTGCTGACGCATATTCTAGCTCCACTGAGAAAAGATGATTGCATCCGTTTTGCTGATCTTGATTTCGAGGCATTTACCGAAGAAGATATTGACAGCTTGTACAGTGCATTGTCTGATGCAGAGGATCGGGAGCACCGCTTGAATCGCCTGCGCAGCATTTTTGATCATTCCAAGCCGAAAGCCGCTGCACAGCGGAAATTTTGTTAAGGAGGCGCAGTTATGGACTATGAATCTATATGCTGTTCACTTCAAACAGTCAGAGCGGCTCGTATGTTCTACGAATATGGGAAACTGGATCGGCTGTTGGAACGTGATATCATGACATCGAGCGATGACCTGTATGAGGTCTATTATGAGCTTCTGATCGCCGCCACGGATTATATGGATCAAAAATACAACGAGTCCTATGAATACGACCACTGGTATTTCAGCTTTCGCAGCATGATGCAGTATTACCGGCTGATTCGGGAATACGGGAGTCTTCACAGCATGAAACTCTCGGAAAACCCGTACGTTAAAAAAGCCGAAGAAATGCTTTCTGCTGCGCTTTATTCCTGCTGTCTGAACGGCGGTATGGGCTGGGGTTACCAGAAAAAGATCAGCTCAGAATGGTCGAGCGGCCTTATTGTAGAAACAGACGGTTATTTTCACTATGAACTTGACCTGCTGGAAGCGCTGCTTTCCATTGACGCATGGTACACGAAAGAAGTGCAGAAGCTGGAAAACCTGCTTAGAAAGGAACGTGCGCTTGCAAAGCGCTGCGTTCCGGAATTGGAGGCGGCATGAACAAAGATGAACTGCGGATTCGGATCATTCCGGAGGACGGAGAAATTCTCATCGAGACGTACACAGATGGCATTGTAAAATGCAAAGCGGTACAGGAAGATGCGCTTCTGGACTGCATTAAAAACAGCACCAGATGGAATTATGTCAACAGCGGACTGCTGCCGTCAGATTGTATCCATGTCAAAATCCATCCGAACGGGAACAAGGAGTATTGTCTCTGGTATCCGCGGTTATACGCAGACATCAGCTACCATGAGACGGCATATCCGAACTTTCCACTGCCAAGACTGGTCTTTGCGTTCCACGCTGACACAGAGGGTAAGATCAGCGGATGCAGGATGGGCGTTGTCGCGGATGAACGGCCGACAATGAACAGTGTGATGTACCGCTATCCGTTTTCAAACGTCGGCGGCTCCATGGGGACTATTTGCATTGGCAGAAACGCACTGCCACAATACAAAACGCCGCACGCACTTGCCAGCTTGCCGACATTCCTGCTGTCCATCCCAAATGGAGATCACAGCTTCAGCGTACTGAACAACAAACTAGGGCTGCAATACCGCGATCTTCTGGAGCAGCTGAAAGACAAAGAACCGTCATATTACTATTCCGACGTGCTGATCCCCAACGGAAAGACCTTGAAAGACTTTATTGGAGGGTAAACGTATGGCAAAAGACGCAAAAACCATCCGGGAAGAACTGGCGCGGCCATTTGCGCCGGAGGACTTGGAATGGCGCATTCAGGTGACGTCGAAAGACAAGACTAGCGGCCTTGCCATTCCGTATGTCACGAACCGCGCCATTCAGGACCGTCTGGATGAAGTCGTGGGGCCGGAGAACTGGTACAACGACTACAAGCCGTGGCACGGAAACGGGAAGAAGGACGCGCAGATCTGCGGCATTTCCATCTACTTTGAGGGCAAAGGCTTTATTACAAAGTGGGACGGTGCGGAGGATTCTGACATTGAACCCATCAAGGGCGGTTTGTCAGACTCCATGAAACGCTCCGCCGTGCAATGGGGCATTGGACGCGTCCTCTACAAGATGACGAAGCCGCTCTGGGTCAAGATCGAGCAGAAGGGCAACTCCTATGTGATCTGCGATACCGAGCGGCCCAAGCTGAATGCCGCGTATCTGGAATTGCTGGACAAGCTGCATCAGCTTCCCACATCTCCGGGCGCAGCACAGGCACAGCTCAGCTATAAGCGCGACGGACAGGCTGGACAGCAGGCGCAGAATACAGCGCCGACGGCAATGCCACAGACGCAGCAGCAAGCACCGCAGCAACCATCGCAGCAGCCGCAGCAAGTACAGCAGCCGCTCCCGTTTACGACGCGGCAGGTCTGCCAGTACGTTGTGCTGTCGGTGAGCAATCAGCAGGATATGTCCGGCCAGCCGTTGGTCTGCGCCGTTCTGCAAAACGCAGAGGGCAAGCAGGCGAAGGTCTACGCACAGGGCAGTCATCCCATGCTCATGCCCGGTGCGCAGCTCTATGACGCGCAGGTCACCATGCGGAAACAGGGAAACGTCGCATTTTATACGCTGGACGGCTATCAGGTCGTGCAGCAGGCAGCGTAAGGAGGGCGAATGGAAAAAATCAAAGGCTTTCAGATCAGCAGCATGACCGTCTCCGGCTTCAAATGCTATGAAGCGCCCATGGAGATCACGTTCGGCAATCCAACCATTGTGACCGGCGGCAACGGCCGCGGTAAATCCAGTCTGGCGGACGCCATTGCGTTTGCCGTCACGGGGCTTCCCTTTTTCGGGGAGCGCGGCATCGACCGGCTGCACAACGAGACGAACCCGGACCTGCAGATCACGATGCGCTTTACGGATGATACCGGCAAGGCGCATGAACTGACCCGCAGCCGGCAGAAGGACCGTATGAGCATCACCTACGACGGCTATGCCATCCGGCAGACGGATCTCAACGAGATGTTCGGTGAACGGGATGTGTTTCTCTCCATTTTCAACCCGCTGTACTTCATTGAAGAACTCGGCGAGGATGGAAAGAAGCTGCTGGAGCGGTATCTGCCGCCCATTCCGCAGGCTGATGTGCTGGCGCAGCTCAATGAGCAGACGCAGCATCGGCTGTCCGGTGTGCAGCTTCCATCCCCTGAGACGTTTCTCAAGAATCGCCGGGAAGAAATTCGGGAACTGGAACAAAATGCGGTTTATCTGAGCGGCAAGCTGGATCTGGCGCAGAAGCAGCGGCAGAGCAGCAAAGAACTCTCCAGCAGACTGACCGCGCAGATTCAGGAATTGCAGCAGGAACTCTCGCTCTTAGAGGCGCGGCGGTTTGAAAACGTTAATTTGGAGGATTTGCAGGAGCAGCTTGTGCAGGCCAGCGAGCAGTATGAGGAGCTTTCCGGCGATGCGCCGGAAACGCCGGATACGGCAGAACTGGACGCAAAGCTGCAAGAAGTTCACGCAAAGCTGGGCGCTCGGTCGTCCGAGGTCTACCAGCCAAAATACACAGGCCCGCTGGCGGAGGATACGGCAAAGGTGCAGGCGCTGGGGAAAAAGTATCAGCAGAACGCTGCGCTTTTGAAGCGGTTTCAGCCGGGTACAAGCTGCCCGGTCTGCCGCCGTGTTCTCTCGCAGCAGGAATATCCGGCGTTCCGTCAGGCTTTACATGCGGAAACGGAGAGAATCGCTGCCGACGGCACACAGCTGAAAGGTCAGATCGCGGAGCTTCAGGAGATGGAGCAGAAAAGCCAAAGCACGTTCGAGCAGTTCAAAGCGGATGATCTGGTCAGATACCAGTCTGAGATCGACGCGCTGAATCAGAAACGGGAGCAGCTTCAGGCCGCTGCCGCACAGCAGAATATGCAGCGCCAGCAGACCTTGGAGCAGCTTCGCGCACGCATCCAGAACCTGACTGCAAGCATGGAATGCGGTACGCTGAGCCCCGCGGACAGTGAACGCCTTGCCGAGTGCAAAGCATCGCTGGAAGACTGCCGGGTACAGCTTGCCGCCGCACAGCAGGTTCTGAGCGCCGCGCCGGAGGACTTTGATACGCGCATCAAAGCCATTGAGGAGGAGATCACGGAGAAAAAGATCGTCATGAAAGATGTGATCCTCTACATGAGCAAGCGCGCGGACCTGACGTTCTCCAGACTTGCGCTGAACCGCGTGAAGATCTCACTCTACGATGTGGTCAAGACGACCGGAGAATTAAAGGATGTGTTCCGCTTTACCTACAATGGCCGCCGCTACGACCGGCTCTCGCTCTCTGAGAAGATCCGGGCAGGCGCGGAGGTGTCCGAGCTGGTAAAGCGGCTCACAGGCCGTAACTACCCGGTGTTCTTCGACAACATGGAATCCGTGGATGATCTCAGCAACATCCGCCCGACCAGCCAGATGATCCTCGCCAAATGCGTCCGTAATGCGGAGCTTTCCGTGCGGGCTGGCAGCACTGCAATGCCGAAGGCGGCGTAACCTTACTTTTCAGAAAGGGGGCGCGCCGTCTGGCCTATCAGAAGCTGCCGATCCTGGAAGCCGCCAGACGGTGCGGGCTTGTCCTCAATGACCGAACGCTTCACAGTGAGGAAGTTGAGGCAAGCTGCCCCTTTTGCGGCGACCATGGAACCGGAAAATATCATCTGAGTCTGAACACGAGGACCGATCAATACCGCTGCAATCTCTGCGGCGCAAGCGGCAACAGCGTAACGCTGTATGCGCAGCTGAACGGTCTGACGAACAAAGAAGCCTATCTGGAGCTGGCTGCAAAGAGCAACGTCTATAAGCTGCCTGTGCAGCCCAGCTCCCAAAACACAACGAGCCGAGAACCGTATGCGCTGGAGCAGCGCCACGCGGCGTATTCGGAGATGCTGTCGCTTTTGTCGCTCTCCGACCGGCACAGAGAAAACCTCCATGAGCGAGGACTTCCTGACGAAATTATCGAGCGGAACGGCTATAAATCCATGCCGGAAACGGAATCCGAACGGCGGCTGTTAGCTTCACTTCTCCGATGCGATCATGAATTGCACGGGCTGCCCGGCTTTTATACGAAGGACGGGACATGGACGCTGGCAGGTGCGAACGGCTTTCTCATTCCGGTACGGAACAAGGACGGCTTGATCCAGGGCATGAAGATCCGGCTGGACGACGATGCGGCACGGAAATACCGCTGGCTGTCCAGCCGGTCAAGCCGCATGGAAAACGGTACCCGCAGTTATTCGTGGATTCACGTCACCGGCGACACCACGCAGAAGCGCGCCTATCTCACCGAGGGGCCGCTCAAGGGCGATATTGCAAGCTACTTTGCAAACGACGCGCTCTTTGTGTGTCTTGGCGGCGTGAACGCCCACAAGGGACTGCGGGAAACGCTCCTGTCGCTCGGCGTCACGGAGGTTATGGAGGCGATGGACATGGATCAGTTTACAAATCCGCAGGTCCGGCAGGCAATCACCACCCTGCGCCGCGAGGTGCAGTCGATCCCGGGCATTCGGTACTATCAATGTACCTGGAACCCGCGATTTAAGGGTGTGGACGATTATCTGCTTGACTGGACGAAACGAAGGACGGCTTAGAAAGGAAATGCACATGACAAATATTACGAGTTTTCAGGACATCCTTGGCGCAGCCAACGGCGACAAGACCTCCGTGCTGGGCAAATTTCTCTATTTCTCGCTTGCCAACATTTTGGTGGAGAAGGAGGCGCTGGCGCAGCTCTGCGAGGATCTGAACATCCCGTATTCCAGCAGCAAGCGAATTTCCGTGTCGGATGCGTTCCGTTCCGCGACGGGCGATATCAAAGACCGGATCACGGTAAAGAATCCCGGCGAGCATCATATCTATGCAATCTACTGCCGCGACAACGCGCATACCGAGGATGTCTATTCCCGTGAGCTGGTCAAGGAAACGCTCAATCAGCGGACGAATCAGTATGAAAAGCTGGCAAACATCTTCTATGACCGGCGCGACAATCGGTTTGGGTATGATAACATCGGCTTCGACGCCGACATTGATCCCCTGAACTATTGTCGCCGGGCGGAAGAACTGTTTGAGCTTTATCAGGTCTGTGCGAACCGCAGACAGATCGAGACGATCTGCCTCAGCTATCTGCGGATGCTGGAGGCCACCAAGGTCAGCACGACCGGGCACCTCTATTTCATCCCTCGACAGCACATGGACAAAGTGGACACGTTTGAGACGTTCATTGAGCAGCTCAGCGCGATGAATCAGAACGACAACACGCTCAGCGTTAACAGCTTTTATATCATTGACGACGCGAAGCAGCGCGACAAAATGACGGAGGAATTTTATTCCGCGGTCAAAAAGGAGATCGCGCTGTATCAGGAGAAGGCCGACTATCTCATCCAGAGCGGCAGCCGCAGCCCCGCCGTCATGGAGCGGTGGGTGAACAAAATTGCCACGCTGGAGCAGAAAAAGCAGCACTATGAAGAAATTCTTCGCCGGGAGCTCGACGGCCTTGACGATGAATTTGAAACGCTGCGCCTTCTGTCGCAGGAGCTGTCCGTGAGGGCAAACGGTCTGCGATTTCGGAAAGCGGCTTAAAGGATATTAAAGAAAACCGCTGGGTAACCAGCGGTTTTCTCCATTCTTTATAACTTTGGGGACATGCAAGAACTACATTCTATCCCCACACTGCGCCGCTCGCACCGTCACAGAGAACCCATATCTCCGCCATTCCTGTCCGTGCCAGCCGTCCGCGTGCAAAGACCTGTCCGTTCACAACAAACAGACCGTCGACAAGTTCGTTAAGCGCCATCGGCCAACCTTCTTCGTTCGTCGGGATGCTGTCTGCGTCATAATTTCCATTGCGGTAGTCGACCTGCGTGATGCCGATGGGATCACCGAATGCGTCGTACATCTCTGGCGACAACGAGAGGATCGCTTTCTGCTCGCCTGTCTCCACGTCCATCGCGTAGCAGCAATCATAGTCGTAATTCTCACCGCCATAGGCGACATAATAGACCGTGCCGTCATAGTAATTGAAATAATCGCCGATGGGGCCCTGATGCAGGACAGTGATCTCCTTCGTTTCGGGGTCAAGATGGCAGTAATCGCACATATCGTCCCAGAAATATATGCCTGTGTCGTCTGCGCTGAAAAATGCCGCATCGTATTTGCCTTCAAACAGGATCTCGCGCTCGTTTGCTTCGGTATTGTATGCATACAGCGTTCCGCTTCTGAAATCATACAGATACAGCTTACCCTCATAGTACGTGGTCGGCGCACAGCTCTCGTACAGAAGCGTTTGTGCGCTGCCATCCAGTTCCGCATGAAAGGTTCGCATGACGTTGTTCTCATCGCGGCAGTCATAATAAATACCGCTTTCCGTTACAAGGAACGTATGGCAATAACCATCCACGAGCTTTTCCGCTTCACTTCCATCCGTGCGCACACGCCAGAGAGAAAACCCATCCCGGAAGTTTGAAAAATAGACCCAGCCGCCCAGCACATTGATGCTGCTGGGCGCATAGTCCTCCGGCGGCAGCAGCTGCGTCTGCTCGCTGCCGTCCGTGCGCGCCCGGTAAAGGCCCCAGTCAGATTCGCTGCGGAAATAGACCCATTCGCCGTCCCCGGCCATCAGCCCGCCCTGCCCGATGTTCGCACCGGCAAAGCCCAATTGCTCAGCCTCTGAAAAGTCGCCGCTTTCTGTAATTGTAACAGATGTCGAGTCTTCAGCTTCCAGAGGAGATTCGGCCTGTTCGCTATTTGAAATTTCTTCGTTCTCCAATGGCGCTTGGGAAATTGAGACGGGGATATCTTTGATTTGAATGGCACTGCACCCCACCAACCAGAACAAAAGTGAAGCGACTATACAAATAAGGTGGTGTTGCTTTTTCATACGTTCTCCTATTTTTCAAATAGAAAATATGAGGATTTCCATTTTTGAAATTAGTTTGTGTCGGAGTTTGTGAAAACCCAGTATTCGAGCGAGTTGCATGATGTACCAAACGAAGATTTTCCTGTGTATGGAACTTTTAACGCATCTTGCGTATGTGCGGAATACAGTCTTGTCACTGTATTATTCTGAACACACATTACAACGTGGTATCTCGTTCCTGAAGTGTCCTTTAGGAAGATGATCCCGCCTGCATTGCAATTGGCATATAAATGATTAGCTATTACCTATCTTTATAAAGTGGCCACTTTAAGAAAGATTTAGAATGGATTCATATACTAAGACCATTTATCCGACCAAATGCAACACTCGACGGAAAATTATTTCTGCTTTACCTTGCGTCAGCCGAAGATTGATATACTCAAAGTTTGTTCCATGTGATTATGGATTGAACGAGTCATCTGTCATATGAAAGTAATCTGCTGCCGTACGGGCTTTTGTATATTCCGCCTCCTTATTATTTGCATTTGCGTGTTCTTCGGCAGCTTCCTGCTCTGAAAGGAATGCGGTAAAAAACAACTGCATGGGGTTGCTGTCCGTTTCCCCGTATATCAATCGCATCTGTTCACCCTCATCAATGATTTTTTTAATTATTGCGTGTTTTAGAATATTCACGAAATATAAGTGAACAGATATGCCGCAGAAAGAAACGTCTTGCTCACGGTAGAACGTGATGAGAATTTCCTTCCCAACTTCGAGTGTTGCGCCGGGGTTACTGATAAGGTTCACGCTGTTATTTTCTGTGACGTTAATCTGTCCATCGAAGTGGAGCGGAATTTTTTGTACCAAAAGGAGATACAGTTCATTGACTTTTGCCATCTCGTCAACGCTTGCTTCAATGTCAGTTGGCTTAATGACCCTTTGCAGTACTTTTTCTAATGCACACAGCTGCATATAAAAACGATATGTGAAGCGCAAGGCTTTTTTTATGCCTTGCAGATGTTCTGCATCCGCAGTGCTTTCGACATCTTTGTCTGGCATAAAATGCTCCAAAAGGCCAATCGCTATGCAGTAGCTATCGGCTAGCTGCGAGACTGACTGAGCACGTTCTTTCTGAATTTTTGCGTTGTAAGTACGTTCGCCTGTGCTGCTGAATGTAAATTCCTGAAATATAATAGAATCCTTGCTCGTCCGAAGAGTCGTTTTTTTCGGAGAGGTGAAGCATCCCAACGAGACGTTCTTCCTGCCTTTTGGCGTGGTAATATCGAAAGCCCGCGTTTCGCTGCTTGGCCCAACCATGAAGCCCTCGAGATTATCTTCAAATAGAAACGGCATCTTTCGAGAAGTACTGGAATCATAGGCAATAATTCCGTTTACCCCTTCTACGTTTACAGGATGCCCTTCATCCCATGCAAGATACATTGCCTTCTCAAACTGTGTCTCCGCTTCTGCATTCTGAAAGAGCAGTTTGATTTCTGGAAGAGGAGGATTGGTGGAGAAAATATCTTTCAGTCTATTTCGGCCCATAGCTACCAGTCCTTTCTGATTTCGTCCAGTACAAGTATTTTGCTGATCAGCACGCTTTTGCCGATGTTCTCTGATTCGCTGGTGGAAAAGCCTTCTGGAGGAAGTGCCAGAATCTCTTTAATCAGTTCGATTCGAGCCTGAATCGTGGGGACGATCAAATATCGAATATCGTCGAATGAGAACTCCAGCCACGCAGGACGCGCCGCTTCACGTTCAAGATATCTGTTGAGCCCAGCCAAACCCTCCATCTTGCGCAGCTTTGTCGGGTTTGCAATCACACTGTCAAACTGAAGCGCGTCTAATGCGCTCTGCGGCGGAACAAACCTCCACTCGCGTTCATCGTGGAAATTCTTCTGCACATTGATCCAAGTGTCCCGAAAACGCCTGCGCATGAGTCCACGGAGAGGTTTTATAAACGACAAACGCCGTAAAATGTCGTTTACATATAGGTCTGGCAGGTCATCTGCTTCGTATGCTGAATTGATGACCTCGGAAAGTGAATTTGTAAAATCGGACATCCCGTTCGCGTACTGGACAGGCTGCAAACCGTGTGATTCACCCCACTGCTTGGACAGGGCGATGGCATAACGGCCGTAGTATGCTGGATGCGTATTCGAGCGTTCAAAGGCAAGACGATCGGCCGTGTCAAAAGTTTGCAGAGCGTCTTCGTCGCTGCTTATCTCGAAAGCCTCTGTGAGTTTGTGAAATGGAATATCACAAAAGCATTTCTGGAGCACATAAATCTCGTCAAATGGATGGCCGCCTATTTCTAAATTGAGATATGCAATGTTCTCCTGACAGTAACGGGGAACTAACGCACGCCGCTTCAAAAGCGCAGAAAGATATTCGTGCTGCTGCATGAAATGAAACAGAGTATTTGCGCTCTGAACATAGTCATCACATTTTTGAAGAATAAGCTTCTGTTTCGTATCTATTTCTTTCAAAACAGTTGTCCCTCACATCCATAGTAGTATATGAATTATATCACATTTTGTGGGAAATGTTGTCGAAAACTTTCGCGTTTTTAATGCGTTGGGTGGATTTTGTGTTCTGGATTTTCTTGTATTTTTAATAAGGACGTGCCGCGGAAAGAATTTGCGGCACGTCCTCTTGCTTGCATCGTCAGACAATTCGATCACAGCGCAGTGTGGATGCTTTGGTAGCCGGCATCAAATAAAGCGAAAATGCTTTTTGAGTCTCTCGGTGGAATACCACCTTCGAAGCCAGATGCGTGTTCCGTCCAAGGCATCAATCAAATGATCGACGTTTACAGGATGACTTAATGTTGCGGTGAATTGAACCAATTGACTTTTCAAAAGACTGTAATCGCTGGATACCTCATCGCTCATTGCAGCAGCGTAATTTAACCTAAAAGAATCAATCGCTTTCATTGCAAGGTTAAACTGGTTAATAAATTTTTCTGCACTTTGTTGGGCAGCAATCTGCTGGCCATTATTCTTATCTATTTTTTTCATATATTGATATGAGCGGTTTCCAAATACTGTCCACAACGTGTCATAAATGTATGCGACACTGTTGTTGTAAGCATCTACGGCAGCCTTGTCCTGCGCGTCTGTATCAGAACGGTCAATAAAGAAAGCCAAAAGAGCTGCGCCAAATCCACTCGCGCCAAGGGACATCAGGACAGCAAGCCATTTTGATGTTTCAGCACACGGTAAAAATAAATATGCTGCAATCAAAACAATAGAAATCAAGAGACATATAAGATAAATAAGAAAATGTGAGTTTTCAACTGATAAAATCCTATTTTTCTTCCTTCTGTCTTTTTCTTCTGCGCGTTTTGCCTTAAGCTCTTCTTGCGAAAAGAGCGTTGCAAAATCGATCGTTGTTATAACGTCATCCATCGTGGATTCATCAACTGTTTGCATATGAAATATCCTCCTTGTTTACGGTTCAATGACCGAATTTCGTTCGTAGAGTTCCGTTTTTCGTTTCATTTCTTTGGCGAGCGCTTTTGTGCAACTGCCAGACCTGAGCCGCCAGACCCAATTGCCGCCGAGCGTAGACGGTGTATTGATCCGTGCTTCATGTCCAAGGCGGAGCCAATCCTGTATGGGGATCACGGCCCAGTCTGCCGCGCAGGAAAGTGCTGCGGAAACAAAAAAGTCTACACAGGTCTCATCAGCGGCTGTTTCGCACAGCAGATAGGATTTTGCATACCGGACAGATGTGGGCGGTGCGCTGCGCAGCCAGCCGAGGATTGTATCATTATCGTGTGTCCCGGTATACACAACACAGTTCTTAGGATATTTAAACGGAATATAGTCGCTCTTTTCACGTGCATCAAAGGCAAACTGCAGGATCTTCATGCCGGGAAAGCCACTGTATTCCAGCAGCTCCCGAACTTCAGGCGTCAGATATCCAAGGTCTTCTGCGATAATCGGAATGTCCGGGAAGGCTTCCTTGATGGAATCAACGAACGCTTTCCCAGGCCCCTTCTGCCATGCTCCGTTTCGAGCAGTTTTATCACCATAGGGAATCGCGTAGTAGCTTTCAAACCCGCGAAAATGATCGATTCTGAGACAATCGTATAGCTCAAATGAACCGCTCAGCCGTTCCTTCCACCACTGGAAGCCAGTCTCCTGCATCAGATCCCATCGATACAATGGATTTCCCCAAAGCTGACCGTCTGCGGTAAAGGCGTCCGGCGGACATCCGGCAACTAAAACCGGGCGGTCTTCTTCATCAAGCAGAAACAGTTCCGGATTTGCCCATGCATCCGCAGAATCAAGTGCAACATAAATGGGGATATCGCCTATGATTTTTACGTTGTGCGCTCTTGCATAAGCGGCAAGTTTTTTCCATTGCGTATAAAATAACAACTGAAGAAACACGTAAAAATCAACCTCGGACTGTAATTCCTGCCGGGCTTTCTCTAATGCATGGCGTTCTCTCTTTCGTATAGCGCTTGGCCACTGCGTCCACGCGAGACCGTTATAGCTATCCTTGAGTGCCATGAACAGGGCATAATCGTCTACCCAGTTATGTGCTTTGCGGAAATGGTTGATTTCGTTGGGATTGTCAAAACGAGAATATGCTTTTTTCAAAATCACATACCGATATTGATACTGCTTTGCGTAATCGATCGCCGCACCGTCAGCTTGGTCCGCCAGCGGCGCACAGTCTTCTTTTTGAAGCAGTCCGTCTTCGCAGAGCTGCTCGAGGTCAATAAAGTATGGATTTCCGGCAAATGCTGAAAAGCTCTGATATGGGCTGTCGCCAAAGCTGGTCGGGCCAATCGGCAATACCTGCCACAGCTGCTGCCCCGCTTCATGCAGAAAATCGATCCAATCATAGGCGGCCTTACCGAGTGTACCAATGCCATATGGAGATGGCAAGCTGAAGATGGGCAGCAATACACCACTGCATCGTTTCATAAAACGCTCCTTTCGACGAAAATGGCGGGGGGGCAGTACAAACTGCGCCACCCGCCGTTGTTGCAACTGAATGTTTAGAATGTCGGATAAATATCGATTGTGGTGCCGCCTGTTCCGGTAAAGTTCAGGCCGCTGGACCATGTTTCGTTGTTAATCAGAGGCTTAAATTCGAATGTCTCGCCAGCGGGAATGCGTTCCGTTTCATAAACCCAGCAATCAGACGAAACATTCAGCATACTGCGGCCGAGATCCCACTTCAGCGGGTATTCATCGCCTCGCAGATACATGGTGTTTCCGAGGCCTACGTCATAATGGACGCGAATCGTTGTGACAGTGCGCTCCATCGGTGTGTATTCTGCAACCGTGCCGGATGTAAATACATAGGCCGTTTTCGCAGGCAGCGTAATATTGAGCATTTTGCCCGTTACGCTGCCGTTTGTGATCTGCGCGGTCACGGAAGTGTCCAGCAGGTTGGTAAGCGTCGTACCAATTGTAAGACTGCTTTCTGCACGGATCGGAATCTGGCGGGTTTCGTTGCTCGTCCCGTTATTGAAGAGCACAATTACTTCCTGTCCGGTTGTATCGTCTCTGCGGGAGTAGGCGTAGATATTGTCTTCCGACCACATTTCTCGCTGCACACCGGTCTGCAGGCAAGAATAGGTTTTCCGCAGTTCAGTAAGCCGCTGGATGTACTTGTAAGTGATTCCGTCTTCCGAGAAGCTCGGCATGACTTCGCGATTTTCTTTGTTTGCGATACCTGCCCACTCCGTGGGAACACCGCCGCCATAGCAGTTCTGCTCAGTTCCGTAGTACACATCGGGGATACCGCGGACAGTGAAAATAAAGGCCAGTGCCAGTCTGAGCTTCTGATAGTTATCGTCGGCAAGGCACAGGAAGCGATCACGGTCATGATTGTCGATAAACGTAATGAGATGGTTTACGTTTGCATATTTGTAATCCTGATCAAAAATCGCTTTAACGGTTGTAAAGCTGGCATCGTGCGCAAAGACTTCACGGGCCTGGAAGAAAAGCGGGAAGTCAAGCACGCCCCATTCATAATTGGAGAATGCACTCACATAGTCGACATCGCCGACGAAGATCTCGCCAAAAGAGGGAACACCGACGTAGGATTCAAACTCCTGCAGAAAATTTTTCGGCATCGAACGTGCGGCATCGACGCGGATGCCATCAGCGCCAGTCAAGGTGATCCAGTTTTTATATGCATCCTTGATGGCCTGCCGGGCATCGGCATTATCCTGGTTCAGATCATCCAGACCTCCGAGGTCGTAATTCAAAACCTGATATTCATTGTTCCAGTCTGTAATATCACCATAGTGATGATACCAGTCAGGATTGTTGAATGGGGCAGCCGGCTGATAGCTGGCCGAGCTATAGGTGGAGCTTGCACCGTTAAAATAGTCTGCCGTATGATTCGGAACAACGTCCAGAATTACTTTGAGTCCTTTGCTGTGGGCTGCGGAAACGAGATCGATCAAATCCTGCTTCGTGCCGAAGTGAGGATCAGCAGAATTGTAATCGTGCGTGAAATAACCGTGATAACCGGATTCTTCGCCGTCTCTGCTCAGAAGTTCATTCTGAGAAGGCGGCGAGATCCAGATCGCCGTTACACCCAGATTTTTAATGTAGTCCAGCTTCTGCGTGATACCCTTCCAGTCACCGCCCTGTGTGTATTTGAGCTGTCCGGGGCGATACTCCTGATTCAGCGTACCGTTATTTGTCGGGTCTGCATCATAGAAACGGTCCGTTAGAATCATGTAGATAATGTCGCTTTCATTCAGGACGGAGCTGTTGTCAGTCATCGCCTGAATTTCAGTATCGTTTGCCGCTTCAGTCGGTGTGAAGTTTCTCGCACCGGAATCGGCAACGGCGGTTGTGATTGAAGAACCTCCAAAGCCAGCAGCCAAGGCTGTCGGCGCGAGGATCATAGTTGAAACAAGTGCAAGAATCAGAAGTGTGGAGAGGAACTTCGTTTGGAACGTTTTCTTTGTCGTTAACATGAAAATGCCTCCTTTACATGATCTGAATTGAATTTGTTATCCTTTGATACCGCCGGTCTGCAAACCGGAAACGAAATATTTCTGGCAGCAGATGAAGATGATGAGCACGGGCAGCAGACTCGCCACGGACATGGCGAAGACGTAGCCCCACTGCGTAAACTGGTGCTGGCCGAAAAAGCCTGAGATGGCGATTGGCAGCGTGCGCTTCTGCGTGTCGTTCAGGACGGTCAGCGCCCACGGGAACTCCTCCCACGCCGTCAGGAAGTTGAAAATGCTGACGGACGCGATGGCCGGGCTTGCCAGTGGGCAGATGACCTTGAAAAACACGGTAAATACGCTGCCGCCGTCCATATAGACGGCCTCGTCAAACTCCCTTGGAATGCTCTCAATGTAGCCCTTGATCATAAACGTGGAGAACGGAATGACCCACGCCACATAGAACGGCACCAGCCCCAGCAGCTTGTTCGTGAGCTTGAAGAACGAAGCAAGCTGATACTGTGTGATGATGAGCGTCGTGCCGGGGATGATCATCGTGCCGATGACGAGCGCGAAGAGCGCCTTTCTGCCGGGGAAGCGGAAGCGCGCGAGGCAGAATGCCAGCGCCGACGAGACGAAAGCCGCGATCACGACAGTCAGCACGGCGACGATCACGCTGTTGAGGAAATTGATATAGAACTTTTCCTGGCTGAAGATGTACACGTAGTTTTCAATTGTGATCGTGTCCAGCGCGGGGAAGAACTTCGGCGGGAACTCATAGAGCGCACCGTTCGGCTTTAAGGACGTGCTGATCATATAGATCATCGGCATGACCGACACCGCGCCGCCGAGCAGCAGGAGCACATACCGCAGAATGTTGGACGGGAGCTCCCGTTTTTTGAGTGTATGCATGGCAGTCCCTCCTACGAATTGGCAGCGTCCTTCTGCTTCATGGCCCTGAATTGCAGAACGGCGAGGAAAATGAGCGTCACGGCGACGACGAACGACAGCGCGGCTGCGTAGCCGAACGAGCCGGTGTTGAACGCCTTGTAATACATCCATGTGAGGACTGTTTCCGTCTGGTGCATCGGCTTGCCGCCGGTGATCATCTTGATGGACGTAAAGACGTTGAAGCCGCCGATGGTCAGCATGACGAGCGCGAAAAGGATCGTGGGCTTGATACTGGGCAGCGTCACATAGAAGAACTTCTGGAACGCGCCGCAGCCGTCGATCCCCGCCGATTCATACAGCTCCTGCGGAACGCTTTGCAGCGCGGCCAGAAATACGACCAGATTCCATCCGACGCCCTTCCAGATGCCGAGCATCATCGCTACCGTCAGACCGCCCCAGCGGCTGTCGAGCCAGCGGATGTTGGACGCCGTCAGGTGCAGCACGTTCGTGAGCACATAGTTGAGCATACCCTCGGTGTTGAAAATGTACCGGAAGATGAGCGAGACGATGACCCATGAGGTGATGACCGGGATGTAATAGATCACGCGGAACGTGACGCGGAAGCGCGGGATGGCATTGATGAGCACTGCGGCCAAGAGACCCAGGATCATCTGCCCCGGCACGGTCACGAGCGTGTAGAGCAGCGTATTTGCAAATGCAATCCGGAACGTCTCGTCGGAGAGCACGTCGATATAGTTTTGCAGCCCGATGAACTTCTGGTGCAGCATTGAGCCGAGATCCCATTGCAGAAAGCTCATGTACAGGAGCTTGACGATGGGGTAGATCGTGAACAATGCGAAGACCAGAAGCCCCGGAAGCAGCAGAAGGCCGACCTGAAGACGGTCGCGTT
>ERZ827458.577-NODE-577-length-47531-cov-54.004634_pt1 | contig 47531 bp, 56 predicted proteins | sample MGYA00519706_ERZ827458 | MGnify/ENA primary metagenome ERZ827458 (study PRJEB31778, sample SAMEA3449309) | human gut metagenome | biome: human gut; feature: human-associated habitat; material: faeces | place: United Kingdom | collected 2010/2012 ...
GTCACGCCGATGGTACTGCGTAACAGTGGAAGAGTAGGTAGCCGCCGTCTTGAAGAAGGCGATAGCCGATGGAGAGGAGTCAGTCCGTAAGGGGTGACTCCTTTTTCTGTTTTTATTTATTCGATTCTGATTGGATAAATAAAATAAGATGTATATATTCGCTCCCTATAACTTAATAATGTGTTGTATGGTTAAGAAGTGGATATTCCCTTTATTGATTGGGGTTTGTTTAATCAATACGTCTATGGCACAAGAAAATCCGATTTTATTATTCCCAAAAGGGGCGCCGGGAGAAACTATTAAATTAATAGAGAAAGCTGATACGGATGGTGGAAAAACCGGTGGTGAGAGTGTTTTGCGTATTACGAATGTGAGTGAGCCAACGATTACTATATATCATGCTCCGGATGAAGTGGCCTCGGGTGCCGCTATGATTGTCTGTCCCGGTGGTGGTTACAATATTTTAGCTTATGATTTGGAAGGTGATGAAGTCTGTGAATGGCTTAATAATCTTGGAATAACTGCGGTCTTACTTAAATACCGGGTTCCAAGACGGGAAGGACTGGAAAAACACGAAGTTCCTTTGCAAGATGTACAGCGTGCGATTGGTTATGTTCGAGCGAACGCTGAGAACTTGAATATAGATCCAAAGCGAATCGGTGTGATGGGATTCTCGGCTGGTGGCCATTTAGCTGCCATGGTTAGCAATAATTTTTTGAAACGTACTTATCCGGCTATTGATGCTACGGATAAAGTAAGTTGTCGTCCGGACTATTGTTTATTGGTTTATCCTGCTTATTTAGATGGAGAGAATTTCCAATTGGCACCAGAGTTAAAGGTTTCATCTGCCACACCTCCAACCATGTTAATTCAAGCGGAAGATGATAAATCTTATATCAACAGTAGTATTTTCTATTATTATGCCTTAAAGGAAGCTGGTGTTCCGGCATGGATGCATTTATATAGTCAAGGTGGCCATGGATATGGGTTACGAGATACGGGAGCGTCTGTAAATGAATGGCCGGATCGGGCTGAAGATTGGTTTCGTGAGATCGGTCTGATCGAATAGAACTCCAGATATCTTTTCTGGAGACTTGCGGAGTAGATTCTTAAATCGATTGCGCAATTTATTTATTACTAGTTTATTATTGATGGTAAACGTAGTAAAAGCGTAGTCCGGGAAAGCGTGTTCTATAGCATATCGTATCTTTGAAGTAGTGAGTTTATTGCTGTTCTCTGTTATTCGGGCTTTTTTTGAAGTAAAAAAGCTAAGTTATGAAATTCCTTAAAAGTTCAGTTTTATTTATTTCAATGGCATGTATAGTGCCTGTTTGTTCGATAGCGAGAGAAAAAAGTGAGAGAATCACAAGAGCTGAGATTGAACAGAAAAGTGCGGATGAATTTATAAATGGTCTGATGAGTCGAATGACCGTTGATGAGAAAATCGGTCAATTGAATCTTCCTAGTTATGGAAACGTAATGCCAAATCCTAAAAAGAGTGAGATAGCCAGTCGTATTGTACGAGGAGAGGTTGGTGGTATATTTAATATATTCGGTGTCGATGCGATCCGGCAGTTACAAGAAGTTGCGGTTAAAGAAAGTCGATTGGGGATTCCTATAATTGTTGGCGCTGATATTTGTAATGGTTATAAAACCGTTTTTCCCATTCCTCTAGGTCTTTCGTGTAGTTGGAAACCGGAGAATATAGAAGAGGTCGCTCGAATTTCCGCAAAGGAAGTTGGTGCTGATGGTATCTGTTGGACATATAGCCCGATGGTCGATATATCTCATGATGCCCGGTGGGGACGAGTAAAGGAAGGAGCGGGCGAGGATCCGTTTCTTGGAGGTATAATGGCTCAAGCATGGGTGCGTGGTTATCAAGGCAATGATTTATCGGCTGATACGACTCTTATGGCATGTGTAAAGCATTATGCGCTTTATGGAGCGGCCGAGGCTGGCCGGGATTATAATACGGTAGATATGAGCCGTGTGACTGCCATGAATTATTACATGCGTCCTTATCAAGCTGCTGTAGAAGCAGGAGTAGGAAGTATCATGACTTCATTCAACGAATTTGAAAGTATCCCCGCGACCGGAAATACTTGGCTTCTTAATGACGTATTGCGTAAACAATGGGGATTTAACGGCTTTGTCGTGTCTGATTTTACGGCAATAGCGGAGATGGTAAACCATGGAATAGGTAATAGTCAGGAAGTCGGAGTCAAGGCGCTAAAGGCGGGTGTCGATATGGATATGATAGCGGACTGTTATCATGCCGTATTAAAGAAATCATTGGAAGAAGGGAAAATAACAGAGGCTGAGATTGACTCTGCTTGCCGGAGAATACTAATCGCAAAATATCAATTGGGATTGTTCCATGATCCATATAAATATTGTAATCCGAAAAGAGCCGCCAAAGAGTTCTTGTCGGTAAATAATGTATCTGCGGCCCGTCGTATTGCGGCGGAGTCTTTCGTGTTACTTAAAAATGATAATAATCTGCTTCCACTTAAAGGATGTCGTAAGGTCGCTGTAGTCGGTCCTTTAGCGGATAGCAAGGCGAATATGGCTGGATCGTGGAAATATGATGAGCAGACTAAATCTTATCATGGATTGGTAGAGGATTTACAGGAATCTTTGGGAAATGGAGTAGAGGTTGTTTTTGCAAAAGGCAGCAATCTAGTCGATGATCCCGTTTATGAAGCGAACTTTACGGATCAAAATCGTTCAACCCGGGATGATAGAAGCGATGAACAATTAATCGCCGAGGCCCTAAAAGTGGTGGAAGGCGCTGATGTGATTATCGCTGCTTTGGGTGAATCGATAGATATGAGTGGAGAAGGCGCTAGTAGAGCCATCCTTGAAATGCCGCAAACGCAGAAAAAATTACTGGATGCTATCCAAAAGACAGGAAAGCCGATCGTAATGGTACTTTTTACCGGAAGACCTTTGGTATTACAATCCGAGGAAAAGCAGGTGAATGCGATCTTGAACGTATGGTTCGGTGGTACGGAAGCAGGAGCGGCTATTGCCGATGTCTTGACCGGAAAGGTTTCTCCGACAGGGAAGTTAACCATGTCTTTTCCTCGTGTAACAGGCCAATGTCCGATCTATTATAATCATAAGATGACAGGACGCCCTATGTCTCCCGATGCTTGGTACACTCGTTATGTCTCCAATTATATAGATGTGTTGAATGAGCCTCTTTATCCATTTGGTTACGGCTTGAGCTATACGACTTATACGTATGGCGATGTATCTTTGAATATGAATTCTATGGATGCAAATGGAAAAATTCAAGCATCCGTGATTGTTACCAATACCGGGGCTCAGGATGGAGAGGAAATCGTACAGCTTTATTTACGTGATATCGTACGCAGCATAACCCCTCCGGTCCAAGAATTGAAAGGATTCAAGCGAGTTGCGTTAAAAGCGGGAGAAAGCAAGAAAGTAACCTTTGATATTGATGTGGATATGTTGAAATTCTACGATTCAACCTTAGATTATGTCGCTGAGCCGGGTGAGTTTCAGGTAATGATCGGTGGAAATAGTAAAGAGGTGAAAACAGCTTCGTTTACATTAAAATAATCCTAATCGGAAGGAATCAGTTATGGGTCTTTGCTAAATTCGAAATTATATGTATCTTTGCCAAAAGAAATATTACAAAACCATGGGGATGACCGGTTTTGACAGCGGGTAGAAGTGGTTTGTAAGCATGTAGTGCGTGGTTGGCTTGCACTTAAATCTCAGACAACGAACAATTAACTGGCGAAAATAATTACGCTCTCGCTGCTTAATCGAAGTATAGTAGATTCAAGCTTAATCCCTGCAAAAGTTGCGGGGACGTGACATCACCCGGATGCTGTGGCTCCGAAGCGTTCCGATCAGGTGGTGCAGCAATATCGGAGATAGTTTGAGATAAGCCTCGGGTCTCAGGCGAAACTTTAGAGGATAAGGGATGAGTGGGTGGCTTCGGTCTTGCTCTTCCCCGACAATGAAGGCGAAGATAAACATGTAGAAAGCAAATTAATTCCTCGTTTGGACGAGAGTTCGAATCTCTCCATCTCCACAACAGCCTTGGTAATCTGCTGATTGTCAAGGTTGTTTTTATTACTACACGTAAAAATACACGTAAAAGGCGTTTTTTTATAGGATTTTTGATGTCTTAATTCTCCATCGTGACAAATATAACGTTTTTCCTTCTCAACTCCCAATTATGATCAATAACATATTTTATGGATACAGCTTGGCTACCATGTATATTATTCGCTATATTTGCGGGACAGGTGCGTAACTTAAAGTTACGAAAATATGTTTTCAAATATTTTTGAGCTCAAATCCATTCGTGAGCAAAAGTACAGACTCTCTGAGCGTGAATCGGAGATCGCTAAACCTGTGTTAACTGACTTGGGTATGATCGATACCCTATATGAGTGGTTCAAGGAGATAGCCCTCGGAGGAAAGCCAATCCCTAAAGGGAATGTACCGCAAAGGAAAAAATTCATATTCATAATATTATATCTTTATTCCCCTATGACCTTGGCTGGCGGTAAGATGAAGGCTGGGTTGAGGGAAAAACTAGGGAACGTGCTAGGGATTAAGGAGAAGACAGTCGTTTCCAACAATATCAATGGCATAGTTTTTTCTTATCAATTGTATAAGTACTTTAGGCAAGATATAGAGCGTATTTTCTCTGAGATATCGATTCGGCTGGGTAAGACCAAATAAATTTTGTGGTTTTTTAGGGGTAATTCGTGACATTCTACCTGTTGTCACGAATTGCCCTTTCTTTATTTATGACCATAAATATCGATGACATAACTTTGGTCTTGATCTTTATTCAAGGCAAAGACATGAAATTGACAATCAAGCAAGAGAAGTTCTGTAATTATTACTTGGAATCAGGCAATGCTTCCGAGGCGTATAGGCGTGCTTATTCTTGCGAGAATATGAGACCCGAGACTATTAATATAAGGGCTTGCGAGCTTCTAGCCAACGGTAAGATAGCGGTAAGGGTAAAAGAGTTGCAAGCTGATTTACAAAGAAGATCGGATATAACCAAAGACGAGGCTATTGATATCCTTAAGAATATAGCACGGGCTAATGTCGTGGATATGTTGCAAATCAAGAGGGGAAAGAACTATGTGATCTTCTTGATAAAAGATTTGTCTAAACTGCCTTTGTCTTTCCAATTAGCTATCCAATCGGTCAAAAGTACGGATAAGGGCTTTGAGGTAAAGATGTATTCCAAGATAGACGCTTTGGATCGCCTTTCGAAGATGATGGGATGGGATGCGCCTGTCAAATCGGAGGTCAATATAGATGGCGAGGATAAATCCATAACTATTCAGGTTATTGACAAGAGGGAGGACGTTATCAATGGTGATACAGACGACTAGGATATATACGGAGGTACAGGGCGCTTTGGATAGCGGTTATAAGATCATATCTGCCCAAGGATCTTCAAGGAGCAGTAAAACTTATAACATATTGATATTCCTTATAGCGTATATCCTTCATAACCCTAAGCTGTCTCTATCTATCGTGAGGAAGACATTGCCGGCGCTGAAGGGATCTGTCTTCCGGGATTTCAAGGAAATCATGATCGATAAGTTCCGTATATGGGATAATAGGTGCATGAACAAGTCGGAGATGGTTTACTCGTTCCCAAATGGATCATTCGTGGAGTTCTTTTCCACGGATGATGAGCAGAAGATAAGAGGAAGGAAACGTGATATACTTTATTGTAACGAGGGAAATGAGATATCTTATCTTGAGTGGCAGCAACTGGTGATGCGTACCACTCTTTTCTCTGTCATTGATTATAACCCGTCGTTCAGTGACGAGCACTGGATTTGCGATCTGAACAATGACCCTAGGACGTATCATTTTATATCCACTTATAAGGACAATCCTTTTTTAGAGCAAACAATCATCGATGAGATAGAGTCATTGAAGAATAAGAATAAGGTGCTTTGGGCGGTTTATGGGTTAGGGCAGCGGGCGATGGCCGAAGGGTTGGTGTTCCCTGATTTCGAGATCGTGGACGAGTTCCCTTCCTATGCCAAGCATGTGGCGTTAGGGCTTGACTTTGGATATAGCTATGACCCTACCGCTATAGTTAGATGCGGATTGGTTGATGATAGGTTATATCTTGACGAGAAATGTTACCGTACCCATATGTTAACCAAGGAGATTATTAAGGTATTGAAAGACCTAGGCTTGGTGGTTTACGCTGACAGCGCCGATCCAAGGCTTATACAAGAAATATCAAATGCGGGGATAATCATATACCCTGCGGACAAGTACAAGGGATCTGTTATGGGAGGTATTATCAAGATGATGGAGTATAAGATTTGTGTCACCAAGAGATCTTTAAACTTGATAAAAGAGCTTAGGAACTATGTATACGCCCAAAACAAGGACGGTAAATTTATCAATGAGCCTATTGACGGGTATAACCATCTTATCGATGGGGCACGTTATTGGACGATAGGCAAGCTTCTAGGAAAAGTATTAACAACAAGACTGTACTCGAAGGAGGAGTTAGGATTTTAACATGAATTACATAGACGCTATATTTCAGGTTTTCCAAAACAAGATATTGAACTCGTTGGGAGTGGAGAGGGACTTTGTCAGCCTTATCAAGGATAGGGATATAAGCCGGGCCATGTCAATGATGCAATGCCGGGACAGGGATGTTTCCCAAGCGATCTTGGAGTATAACCCGGAATCCCATGAGGTTAATAAACGTCCTAATAAGCACAGGAAAAATCAAGAACCGTATATTACGGAGAAATTGCCAAGAGGAAGGCAAGCGTATATAAATGAGGTCGAGTTGTTTTTTCTCCTCGGGCAGCCTATCTTGTGGAAAGCTGTATCGGATGATACGGATAAGGCTTTCAGGGCATTCGGTGATTTTCTCCGTGATACTCGATTCAACACGACAATCCGGGAGGCCAAGCGTTTGGCTGGGGCGGAGACGGAGAGCGCTAAGGTTTATCATATATACAGGGAAAATGGTATGCCCCAAGTAAAGGTTAAGGTTATATCCAAATCAAAAGGATATACATTGCGGCCTTTATTTGATCAATGGGATAACATGATAGCTTTTGGTTATGGATATACGTTGCTTGAGGGCGATAAGTCCGTAGAGCATTTTGATATAGAGACCCCGGAATACATCTATAGATGCAAGAGAGCGGATATCGGATGGGATGTTACGCCATTGCTTAATCCTTCGGGTAAAATAAATGTTATCTACTATCGTCAAAACAAGGCATGGTATGGGGTGCAAAAGCGTATAGACAGAGAGGAAGCGGTTGATAGCAAGGCGGCGGATTCCAATAATTATTTCTCCGATCCAAAATTGAAATTAACCGCTGATGTCATTCAGAGCATAGTAGGGGGAGGATCTAATATGGTAGGAGAGGTTATCACCATGTCCGATAAGGACAAAAGCGCTGCCGAGTATCTCGTTCCGCCCGATTATTCCACGATGAAAGAGGCGGAGAAAAAAGACCTGTCATCAAGCATACTATTCGATACGTTCACCCCGGATTTCAGTTACGAGAACATGAAGGGGCTTGGGACATTATCCGGGGAGGCATTGAAAAGGGCCTTGGCCCTTGGATACATGAAAAGGGATAACTTGAAAGAGATATATGATATATTGATAGACCGTGAGAAGAATCTTATATTGGCTATCATGATGAACGTCACTCATATCGGCATGAGAGAGGAGTTAAGCAGGCTCGACCTGCAACATGAGTTCTCCGAGCCTTTCGCCGAGGATAAGGATAAGAGAATAGATATGATAGCGAAACTCTATGAGTCAGGATTGGTGTCCCTTCAAACGGCGGTAGACATGCTGTCCTTGACTGATAAGCCGGAGGAGGAGATTCGACGGATATTAGAAGAGAAGCGAGAAAAGACGCAAGCTCCGGATGATTCCACTCAAGAATAAGACCGGTTTAAGTCGTACCTTGATATCATTAAATTTAATGGGCGTGGTTATTTTATAGCCATGCCCTATTGTTTTTGTGACAATCGGTCTATTGTCATGTATATAACCCGTTTTTATTTTATTACAAGCTTATGTATCAATACTTTTATGCGAAAAATAAAAGTAATAGCATGAAAGAGAAGATTTTCCAGCAGTTAAAACAGAAGTATTCAAATCTTGGGTTAACGGAGGATGTTTTGAGGTCCGTGGCAGAATCATTGGGGTCCACTGGCCTGATTACGGACGATAATCTTGAAACTGCGGTAGCAGGGCAAGAATCAATGTTGAAATCTTACCAGAGTTCCTTGGATAAGGTGCGAACTGAAAGCGCAAATTACAAGAAGGAATTGGAAGAGTTGAGAGGCAAGGGGGGCGGCCAGCAACAGCAACCAGATAAAAACGAGGAACCGGATTGGTTCAAGAAGTATCGTGAGGAGCAGGACGAGAAAATCCGGCTCTTGACCTCCGAGAATGATAAAGCTAAGGAGGAGAAAGCACGTGCTGAAAGACACAATCTGATCCTTGACAAGGCCAAGAGCCTTAAGATCTCAAAGGAACGGATAGAGGAGGGCTTCGCTATAACGGACGATATGGACGATAACGCGATTGATACTTATCTGTCCAAGGTGAGACAAAATGAGGTCGCAAAGGGATTAGAGGAAAAAGGTTCGGCGTTCTCTGTCTCTACGTCCAAGGAAAAGAGCAAGGAGCTCGCTAAGGATTGGGCCAAATCATTGCCGGACGCTAATTAAAGTAAAAGATTATGGGTATCGAATTTGACAAAACAAAGATTAAAGGAGCGTTCCCCGTCTTTTGGCGCGGGGAATGCGCAGTCCTTCCCGGAGATTTCAAATTAACCACTGAGTTGGCGGAAGGGACAATCGTGCGAAAAGGCACTCCTATCAAGCTGGACTTTGATCGCATGGAGTGCAAGATCTGTAAGGCTGTTAAGGTATTAACCGGAGGAACGACCACTAAGCCACGTATAGAGAAAGATAGCTTTGTCGCCAAGGGAGATTCTATTGGTGGGCAGAACGTGAGTTCCGTAGATTCAAGTAACGCTGATTATGACGTTGTTACATTGGCTGCCGCCGTAGAATCAGCTACAGAAGGGGCGATTCTTGCCGTGGGAACGGATGAGCCTGACGCTGTGGTTGAGACAACGTTTGTCTATACGAAGAATATGTCTTTCCAGACGGTATCGGCGGGATATGAGGTCCTTATCCTTAAGGATGTGGCTTATCCAGTCCCTTCCTCATGGTTGACGGGATTCAGCATGAAGAATAATCCCACTATTAAGTATATTAGACAGTAAGGAGGTGAACGATGGATGTTTATAGTTCTATTTTTGGCGAACTGACAAAAGAGGTTCAGATTCGTATTGACGCTGCCACGGAGCTTCGCAAGCGCTTGTTTGACCAGAATATCTACGAGCGTTATCTTGATTGGGATGTCCCGACTATCGGCCTTAATTTTGAGGAGCTGATCGGGCAATACAACTTGAGCGTGGCGGCGGCTACCCTTGATTCCAAGGGAAAGGAACCGATCTTGGGTACGGAGGGGCTTGAGACCTTGAAGCAAAAGGTCCTTACCCACCAGATGAGTTACTCAATGCCGATCGAGGAGTATCGTAAGGTCTTGCAGATCCTAGACTCTAGGATGTTGACGGATGACCAGAAGACACAGCAGCTCATTAATCTGATGTGGAATAACGTATCTACCGTTGTTAAATCCGTACAATCTAAGCTCGATATTATTTTCTTGGGTGCCTTGTCTAACAAGGGGGTATTTACCTTTAATGCCAATAATAACCCTGAAGGAGGGGTACGTGGTATTATTGATTACAAGATGCCGCCCGAGAATATCGCTAGAGTTACTCTTGACTGGACGGATACCAATAAGGACAACGTCGATCCTTTCGAGGATATCCAAGGTGTCGTGGATGCGGCCCAAGACAAGGTGACGTTTGATAAGATATTGATGTCTCCGGCCAGATTGTCTTATTTGCTTAAGAGCAGGAAGATGAAACAGGTCATTTTTGGGACCGACAAATCCGGCACTCCCCTTTTGATGTCCGGTTTGAATGAGTTCCTACGCTCTAATGACCTTCCTGTCATAGAGACAGTGAGACGTATCACCCGTATCCAAGACAACGGCAAGCTATCCGAGTACAAGCCTTGGAATGACAAGAATATCGTCTTTGTCCCGGCAGGTAAATTAGGTGTCATCAAGAACGCTTACGCCGATAATGAGTTGAGACAGGAACCGGGCGTTACTTACTCTAATTATGGCCGGATTCGTATCTCTCAATGGGGCAAGGGCGAGACGGATAATTCGAATGGAGTAGAGTTTACCAAGGCTCAATCGCTATCCTTGCCGGTCCTTACCGAGATTAATGGCATTTACTCATTGACGGTGGAGGCATGACGATAAGAGACTACATAGGGCATAAATTCTCGGCTTATGGAGATCTATCCGAGGCGGATATGCTGGATTTCAGCATCAAATCGGGGCTATCCCCGGACGATGAGATGTCTAGTGAATCCATAGGCAAGGTAGAGACAGGGATGATAGAGATCATCCCGTCGCTGCTGTTGCGCCCGGATAGCGTCAATGAGAGCGGCTTCTCTGTCTCTTGGGACAAGGACGGCCTCCGGCGGTATTATTTGTTCCTGTGCGAACGGAACGGTGTTAGCCCGGATGTGTCTTCCGGTCTTGGGGTAGTCTCATCTTATATGGATTATTGATATGTATTACGCTCCTCACATATTAGAACGAAAAGTTGTCAAGGAATATGATCACGATGACAATGGCAATCCTGTTCCCGGGACTGGTGGTGAGTTATGGGAGAGACTGGGACGATGTAAATGCTATGATAAGAGCGCCGATCGGGTATATACGGTAAATGGCGTAGCCTTTGATTACAAATATCGTGTCGTGACAGATAAGATCAAGATTGATGCCGGGGATATCGTGAGAGTATTGAATCAAGATGGGAGTATTCGCGGTAGTGGCGTTGTTATCAACCCGATGCTAACGGATTATCTAAATTACGGGCAAATATGGCTGGAATAATAAAGTTAAGTTATGATTTGTCCGATGTGGATGATTTCATCTTGGAGGCCTATCGTCAGGTGTTCGCCTTTCTAGCCCAACTAGGGCAATCCGCTTATGAGACCGCCGTTCAAGAAGGTAAATATAACAATATTACCGGAAACTTGAGGAGTTCATTGGGATATGTCATATCAATGGACGGTAAGATCGTAAAGGAAGGCGGGTTTAAGAGGATAGATGGACGTGGGGAAAATTATGAGAAGGTTTTTTTCACGACCAGATCCCAAAAGACGGTCCAGTTCTGGGCTAAAGGAAAGTCCGGGGATGGAAGCGAGGGGAGCAGGCAAGGGCTTAGTTACGCTAGGGATCTGGCTTCTAAGCATACAAAGGGAGTGACATTGATTGTCGTGGCGGGAATGGATTATGCTAGCTATGTGAATGATATCCATAAGCTAAACGTGATAGATACTGCCGAGGCTAAAGTAATAGCTATGTTACAATGATAGTAAGCACGGACATACAGACAATCTTATATAAGAAAGCCTTGGAACTTGGTGTTACCGGGGTGTACAAGGAGGATGATACGCCTACAGGTAAGCTTGAGGAGGAGAGGGTTACCGTACACTCGAATTCCTCGGAGCCGGGAATTACATGGAAGGTGGGATTCGTTCATGTCAATATAGCCGTCCCTGATCTGGACGAGAAAGGAACGCCTGATTTGGACAGGATGAATAAGCTGGAACGTATGTCCATGGAGGTGTTCAAGGACACCTCGGTGTTTGATGGCACTCCTTATACCTACGAGGTAGACACTACTAGAATTGAGGTTAACAGGGATCTTAAATGTCACTACGTTAATGTAAGAGTATTATTTAAAGTTTTAAATGTAATAGTATTGTAATATGGGAAGAACAATTTCTGCTATAGGCGTAAAAAGGATACTTTATGGGGAGCCTCTAGTTGCCGCACCCACATACGAGAGCTTGGATACGTTATTTACGGCTTTCAAGGATGTTCAAATTGTCCATCAAGGGACTTATGAATATACCGAGGAGGACGGTACGTTAACAGAATTCAAGGATGAGTTGACCGGCCAGACATATCGGTCATCGTTTGAGGCAGGATCACAGAGCTTGAATTGGGTGATCGGGGCATATGACTTCGCTACCAAGGCCGAGCTTATGGGCGGTAAACCCTTGGATACGGATAAGGGATGGGAACGTGGCAACGCCGGCGAGCAACGATATAAATGTATCGTCGCTATTACCAATGATGACGTGGCTATCATTTTCCCTAAGGCGAATCTTGTGGGTCGTGGGGCTTCCACGGATGGGGCCGTTGGTTTGTCGATGTCCGCCACCCCGCTGAAATCATCCACGACAATAGCTTCAGAGTATTGGTTTGACGTGGAAGGAAAATCCTTGAAGGATTGAATGTAATATGTCTTATAGGAACGGGGACGGCGGTATTTTCCGTTCGTCCCCGTTTTTGTTTAATTCTAATTTTTTTACGTGACATGAACAAGGGTGCTAGTTTAGTGGCTGACGCTGTCCTAGGTGAGGATTTCAAGGTCGTGGTCCTAGGGGGGAAGGCGTATAAGGTAAGTCCTCCTACAATAGCGACGATTTGCAAAGGTATACAATACCTATCTCTTATTGATAAGACAACATCGGGCAAGGAGGATCTTGAAAAGGTGAGGAACGATCTGGAAAATATATTAAAGGGATTGTCTGTGTTCGTTTTAGGAAGCGCTGATATGTACAAGGAGATCGATGGGGCTACCCTCCATGAGCTAAGGGAGGCGTTGGAGACTGTCGTTAAATTCATATCCGCGGAGGATTTTTTCGTCTGTGCCGCCTTAGCCGAGAGCGTGGCAAGAATGGCGGCGACACCAAAGTGACAGGTAATGAGACCATGCTAGGACAAGTGGCCACGTTCATGGAATCGTTGGGATTGTCTTATGAGGACGTGGTTTATAAAATACCATATCGAAACCTTCTGATCATGCAGAAGGATATATTGCATAGCGTTTCCGGTGATTTGATCGTGGAGAGAACCGGGCGTGATTTGTTGAACCGAAAGGGAAAGGAGGGTGATTAATGGCAAAACTAAATTTCGAGGTCGATGCCGATCTACAGAAACTTATAAATCTTCGAAAGGAGGTGGAGGAGTTGAAATCCGCCTTGAAGGATTTCGATGTATCTACAGATACCAAGGGATTTGACGATTTAAACCGGAAATACGAGGAGGCGACACGGAAACTAAAGGACTATGAGCAGCAGATGCAGAATTATCAAAGGGTAATAGAGCAGCTTAAGGTCTCTAATGGTATTATTGATGGGGCTCGTCAGATAACAGAAGAATTGAATAACGCTACCGATGTGTTTGTCGAGCAACAACTAAAGGTTAAAGGCCTAAGTGACGAGATCAAAAAACTCAATAAGTCTTACTTGTCTCTCTCGGATGCGGATAAAAATTCCCAGAAGGGATCTAATATATTAACCGACCTGAAGGAGAAGACCCGGCAGCACGCTTTAGAGAACGAGGCCCTGAAGAGGCTAAGGAAGGAATATTCGGACAATATCAAGATCGAGGGAGCCGCCTCGGATTCCCTTGTAGCGTTGAGAAAGCAATTGTCGTTGCTTAATGCCGAGTATGACCGCCTTTCCGCTACGGATAGGAAAGCGACCGTAGGGACTAACCTGCAAAAACAGATACAGGCCTTGAATACGGAGATTAGTTCGGCGGAGCAAGCTACCGGACGATATCAACGGAACGTCGGCAATTACGCCAGTAGTTGGAACGGATTGAGCGTGTCGGTTCAACAGGTCGCAAGGGAGTTGCCTTCCCTTGCTGTTGGCTGGAATACATTCTTTTTGGCTATATCCAATAACTTGCCGATGCTTGCCGATGAGCTGAAGAAAGCCGCTGCGGAGTATAAGGCGTTCAAGACGGCTGTAGCGGCAGGAAATAATGACGTGGCAAAAGTGGCTCCTGTCTGGAAGCAGTTGATAACATCTATTTTCAGTTGGCAAACGGCCTTGGTTGCGGCGATAACGCTTTTATCTGTCTATGGGAAGGATATTATCGAATGGACGAAGAATTTGTTTGGGGCTGATACGGCACAAAAGAGGTTGAATGAGTCATTGAAAGAATTTAATAACTTACAAAGTAATGCATCTGAAAAAACATTAGAAGAGATTTCTAAATTGAATTTGTTATATGGCATATCTCAGAACATTGCTTTATCTATCGATGTACGAAAAAAAGCAGTAGAGAAACTTCTGCAAATGTACCCTGATTATTTACAAAATCTTTCAGAGGAAGCTATTTTGGCAGGAAAAGCAAACGAAGCATATAAATTGCTTGTTGAAAACATACAGAATATTGCTTCATTAAAATTAATCGAAGATCAAAGAGCAAAATCCGCAGAGGCTTTAACAGAGGCTAAAAAAAAGGAAATGGATTTACAATCGAAGATCAACGCTCTAATGAAAGAAAATAAAGCTGGCAACGAAGAGGAATTGGTAAAAAACGCTTTTGCATTTAGCCGTAATTATGGTAACTATATTAAGAATTTAATCAATTCCCGTAATTCAGCACAAAAAGCGCAGAAGACTATATTGGATGATATTAAGAAATGGAGTGATCAATATGCTAATATACTTGGAAAATCATCAAATATAGAGCAACTTGATGTTTTGTTCCGAGATATGAAAGAATATCAGGTTTATAAAGAAACAATAGACCAATTAAATAGGAGTTTATCGCTTAGCGAAATAACGCAAGAAGAATATAATAGAAGAATAAATGAAGCTAAAGGAGAATTGATTGCTGCCGCTGATGCCGCAAATATAGGAGGATCTGCACTGGAGAAAATGCGAGATGAATATGTTGCGTTTAATAAGGCCTCTATCGGTAAAGAACAAACTGAAAAGCAGAAAAAAGAAGCAGAGAAACAAAAACAGGTTCAAGAAAGAATAAATAACGAACTGCTCGAACTTCAACGTCGTAATGAACAATCTCGGATTGATTTGATGGAGGAAGGCTCCGATAAGAGTATCGCCCAAATAGAATATGATTACGATCGTGAAATAGAGGCTATCCGTAAGAGGGAGAAAGAGTGGCGTGAGGCTCAAGGGGGAAAACTCACGCAAGAACAAACGGTTGAAATAAAAACTGCCATTACACAGGCTCAGGCTACCCGTATGCGATCTACGCAGGAAGTAGAGAACGAGCAGATCGAGGCTCAACGTAAAGCCATGAATGATTACCTTAAGGAATATGGCACTTATCAAGACAAAAAAATGGCACTCGCCGCCGAATACGGGCAAAAAATAGCGTTTGCCGAGACCGAGGGGGAGAAATTGATACTCGGGAAGGAATGGGATAAGCAGCTTTCCGACCTTGAGATAAAAAGTGGCAATACCGCCAATGCCATAATCGCTCTTTTTGGAGACATGAAGGACAAGACTCTAAAGGAGTTGATAGAGATATCCACCAAGGGAAAAGAGGCCTTGGAGTTTCTTAAGTCCGGAGAATGGGATGAATCAAAAGGCAAGGGATTAGGTATAACGCAGGAACAATTCGATCTTTGGTCTGATATGCCTGAAATAATGGATAGGGCAGGGAAAAGCGTTGAGAGCACCAACGAGAAGGTCGATGAGTTGCGACCCGCTTTTGACAAGGTGACAGAAGGAGTGAGGCGATTCTTTGCCGCTGGTGACGACCCCAAAAAACTGACGGAATCATTACAGCTCATTAATGAGGGTGTAAATGAAGTTATGACCTCTGTTCAATTCTTGTCAAATACCTTTGGAAAACTTGGTGATTCGTTCGGAGGTGCTTTTAATGACATAGCGGAAGGTTTAAATATGGCAATGGACGCTGTAAATTCCGCTATGCAGGGTGCGCAAGCGGGTGCGATGTTTGGCCCTATAGGGGCATCCGCTGGTGCTGCTATTGGGGTAGTGACCTCTCTAGCGTCCTCTATCGCTAAGATCCATGACAAAAAGAACGAGAAACGTATACAGAGATTACAAGACCAGATCGATGTGTTGGATGCCTCGTATGAGAAGCTAGGCCGTTCCATAGAAAAGGCTTATTCTACGGACGCTTCTAAGCTCATAAACCAGCAAAATAAATTGCTAGAGCAGCAAAAAGTGATCATCCAACAACAGATCGAGGAGGAAAGGAACAAGAAAAAGACCGACGATGACCGGATCAAGGATTGGCAAAAGCAATTGGAGGATATCAACGCTCAATTGGAGGACAATAAGGAGAAAGCTGTAGAGGCTATAACAGGAACCGATGTCATGTCCGCTATTGACGAGTTCGCCCAAGCGTATTCGGAGGCGTGGGCTACAGGAACTAATGCGGCAGAGGCTTCGACTAAGATTGTCCAAAATTTGATCAAGACGGCTATCATTGAGTTCTTGAAGAAGAAATTATCCCCTTCCGTAGAGGAATTCATGAAGAAACTGGCCGATTATATGTCCGATGGTATCGTTTCGCCTTGGGAAGAAGCGGAGTTGAACAAGTTGAAGGAAAAAATGGACGCTGAGGCCCAGAAGGTCTTCGATACGTCAAGCAAGTATTTCCAAGAGGATAAAAATGATAAATATGAGCAGACCGCTACATCCGGGGGTTTCGAGAAAATGTCTCAAGATAGCGCCGATGAGTTAAATGGCCGTTTCACCGCCCTGCAAATGACAGGGGAGGAGATACTGTTGTTCTTGCAAGGCTCCGAGCAATTCTTGAGCCTCTTGTATATAAAGGCCAGTATGGACGTGATATCTGTAAAGATAGCCTCGTTGTATGATGTGGCGGATGAGACTAGGACGATGATCGCCAGTATATATATAGAGTTACAGCAGATCAATGATAATACCGCCAATACCGTGATACAATTGAAAAAAGCGGTGGATAAATTGACAAGTATAGAGACTAACACTAAAAACATGTAGTATGAATGTTGGAGATATAACGAGACGGGCTATTTCGCTAGGGGCTTGCAGTGAATCAGGCAAGGCCACTGACTGGAAGAGCCTATGTTGGCTGTTTTTTTCCCCGCAAGGGCGGGAGTTTTGCGAGGAGAATAATTATCCTTCGTTGGATTTATTTAGAGGCATGGCTAAAAACATAGCTCCCTACGGGATATACGTGGATCGTGATCTAATTGAGCTTAACAATAAAACAAACGTAGGTGTGATAGGTAATACCGTGGCGTATTTGAGTTATGACGATAACACGAGGGTGCATAAGGTGATCTTGATGCACGGGGGCAAGGCCAAGATAGAGGCCGGGAACTACTCCGTGATATTGCTTGTCAATATCGGGGGATGCGAGGTGGAGATTATTAACGACGGAACGGCAAGGATATTATGTTAGGGGATCTATATATTAACGGGAATGACGCATGGGGCACGTATCGTGTCGCCATGGGAGAGGGTTTTATCCAGACCTTGCTAACCCCAGCGGGAAACAAGGATTTCATAGAGAACGAGAGCCGGTTGGAAAACGGGAAGAGGGTCGTGTTCAATAATCCCAAGGTGGCTAGCCGGGATCTTACCCTTACGTTCAACATACACGGGGATACGCAAGAGGAATATATGCTGAATTATAAGGCGTTCGTGGCTGTCCTTCAACAAGGCAAGGTCGTATTGCGTGTTCCGGATCTTGATATGACATTTACCCTTGTCCATAAGAGATCATCAAGCTTCGCCTTGGATCGGAACAGGTTGAATAGTAGGCTATCCGTTAAGTTCGAGGAACCTGACCCAACGTCAAGGGGATAAGTGAAGAGCCGTCCGGCCCTTATTGGCTAGACGGCTCTTCGTCCTATTGCGCTAAAAGATGCGTATTTAAAGATCGGAGGTCGAATCTTCCCGGCTTTGACCTCCCGTTGTTGTATACCGACACGGTCATATGTGGCTTGGACTTGGTGCCGCTAAATCCGCAAGCCCTCTCCAGCTCGTCGATAAGCCTCTCCATTTTCAAGGATTGCCGGTTGAATCGTTCCATCGCCTTCTTGTCCCTTTGGGATGTCAAAAGCATTTCGTTTAGTATCGTGTTTATGTCTTTCATACGTTGTTCCTCATGAATTTAATGTTATACGAAAAGGCGTAATATTGGTCATACGTCATTAAATAATGGATTAATTAGCCTTCCCTTTTTCTATGAGTGGCATTATCCCATGTATCTTTAATTCCTCATATAGAAATAGACGTCCCTTTTGTGTCCATTCCGTATTGAGGCTAACATCGGGATTCCCGTTTGTGTGAGTGTAGTTGTGGGTGGCGCTGTGAACATACCCTTTATTCAAGTATTTACCGTACAAAATCCATTGGTTGCGAACCTTGTGCTGTATGCCAAGATCACGAAGTAAGGCGTTGAACCTTCTTGCGCTCATCCCGTAATCTTGCGCTATCTGGGTGACCAGTACTGTTTGCTTGCTTTGCAAGATAACACGGGTGTACTCGCTTTGCTTCTGTAGCTCTACGTTCTCCGCTCTCAATTCCGTTATCTCCTCATCCTTTTGCTCTAACCTCTTCTGCTGCTCCTCTATTCGCATCTGTTGCTGTGCGGCTAGCATTAGGGCCTCCCCGTAAGATTGAGGCACCGGGTATTGTTGTTGGAGCGAACTATGACCTGTAGTGAGAAGCTCTTCTATTCTCTCGTCTACCCATATCGAAAATTCCGTTGATAACTTCTGGGCTACCCGGAGGGCGACACGTTGATGTGCCCAAGTTCCACCTCCAAGATCCGGTGATCCTTTTCTAACTATCAGTAAATCAGCAAAACTATAATTTTGTAGTTTTGAAAATTTATCGCAATAGTCCATTATTTCCTGCGAGTTAATAATTTGAGATAGATTTTTACAAGGAAAAGCTTTCGCTACCTCTGTAAGGTTTACATAAACAACGCCTTTCCGTACACGCATGGTAACATTATTACCATTATAAGAAAAGATTTTCCCCATTTCGGAGGGGTTGACCGTACCTAACACAGCAACATTATTGCCGTTTGAGTAATTTTCATTCAACTGTAGCATAAACAATGAAAATTAAACATTAAACAAAGAAAGGCAAGAAGTACCCCACTTGCTACAGTTCTTTATTATGCCATGGGCTAAATAAAGTATGGGTACAACTTGCCTATATATTTTTACATAAGTTCCCTTATGGGTATAAAAAATCCCATAGGCATAATAAATAATAAAGAATTGTAGCACCACAAAGATGCCAACAAATTCCGACATACGCAATAATTCTACTATATTTTTCATATTCAATCAATCATTTAATAGTTCACAGGTATCATAGTTAAGGTTTTTGGGGTCACTCATCCTAATCTGGATAATAGATGATTGTTTATATCCGGAGTTATATTTTGAGTGATGAAATTGTACGCCTTGCTTACGTCTTTCTTAAAATTAGGATCAGAGTCATATTCCTTGACAAGATCTTTCACGTTGTTGGAAAGGGTGGAATGTTGTCTCATGTGTAGGATGTTCGCTATCTTATCACGTAATCCGCTTTTCATTTTCTTGCCCGCCAACTTTTTGGGGCAATACAACAAGATTATCACAAACAGGAACTTCTTGCGATCATTTACGGTCATTTTGGACTTGCAATAAATGGATTGGAAAGCCTCGTACATTGCGTCTATCTTAGACATGTCCGTATATAAAGGCTCGCTGAATACATCTTCCTTTCTCTCAAGTTCGTCCATGTTGTTATATATGCGTGACAATTCCTTCACCCCGGACACGATGGTACTCTTTAGGTCAAAAAGACCGTGGATGAACTCCCGTCCTCTTTCCGTCCATACGGTTTGCATCGCCGTTCCGGGCGTTCCGTCACGCTGGACGTATGGATATGTCCTTGTTCTCGTGTAGTCCTCGTCTTGATACTTGTGTGTCAATAGCCATTGACCGCCTTGCTTGTATTGTACGCCCATCTCTCTCAGCTTTTGGTTCAATGTGACGGCGCTCATTCCTAGCTCCTTGGCGATCTGGTTGGTGTTATACGTGCTGGTGCTTTGCAATACCTTCTCGTAGTAATTGACCTTTGGGGCAGCGGCTTGAAGTTCCTCGCTTTGAAGGGCGGTTTGTAGCTCTAGGTTGGCGATCCGCTCCTCACGTCTCCTCAATGCGTCTTGAGCGACTAGAAGGGCACGTGCCATAAGTTCCTCAGGAGTATCTTCCGGTTTGGATATCATGTAGCCTCCGGTTTTCCGGATAGAAGGTAAGACTTCATCACATACCCAATCTTGAAATTTTTCGGCATCTGGTAATTTTGATTTCATTGTCAAACGATACACTTCTCCTTCTTTGCCATACTTCATTTCCTGCATAACCGTTGCTCCGTACTGGTTTACAGTGGGGGTCGGTAAAATGGCGACCCCCTTACAATGCTGTGAAACAGCGTCAGCTGGTCTACTATAACCAAGTGCCTTTGCTACATCTGCCAAGCAAAACAACGGCTCTCCATTCTCATTCATCGCAATTCTTACTTGTCCGAACTGCTCATTTTGGAAAATTCGAATATTATTCATAACTTTGTGAAGTTATAAAGGTTAATATTATCCTCATTGGTAGCTCGGTCAAGCACTACCTTTGAGGATTTTATTTTGACCGAAGTGGTAGCCGGGGACTTGAACCCCGGTGTATGCCGTCCTACCTGCTTATTACCAGTCTCGCTTGACAAGGTAAAAAGCGAAGGGCAAAGATTGAAGTTGCCTATTGTGACGGTCTGCAACTGGAATCAATGCCCTTAAATATCTTCTTTCGCTACCGTCACATGAGCGATCATTTTCATATCACAAAATTATATATGACAAAATCCGTGGCCTATTTTTTCAAGGCTCGAAACACCACAATGGAGCTATTGTTGTAAAATCCCTCCGGCCGTATTACCGGAGGGGCATCTACTTCCGATCCTCTCCCCGTCGTTAGAGTTATCCCGCAAGCCTGCAAGTCATGTCGCTAATTACGTTCATGAACCTATCGTAGGTCTTTTTATTCCATTCCTTGTGATCCGGCATCCAGTCATTGAATATCTCCATGTAGACCACATCGTGAGACCTGTCTTGTACGGTGACGCATAAACCGCCCGTCTCCGGCATAACGCCTACATTTATATGTACCGGTTTCCTTCCGATCATACACTCCAACGCAATCCTTTGCACGTTCTTCAATACCTCTATCGTTTCCATATTCCTTATATTATTAATGTATATCAATCACCCGAATAAACCCTGTTACCGTAAAGGCTAGCCATACCGACATGAGTAAGTCTTACATTATGGGATCTTTCCGCAAGTTCCTTAGCAAACGCCGCACGTTTTTCCGCAAGCTGCACCATCGCTTTCGCCGATCCCCAAGCCTGTTTAAGGCACGAGCCGAATGTACGTCCGTATATTTTGCACTCTCTATAGATCTTATGCGCTTCCTTCATGATCTCGCTCTTGTTGTATTTCTGTGTTGCCATTGTACTGTTGTTTTATTTTGATGATGCAAATATAATGCAATACTTTATATGTAACAATGATAAAATAAAGAATTGCATTATAATTAACACTATTTAATAATGTTATTCTTTATACAATAGCTACAGATAAAAAGAATCGCATTATATTTGCGGTGTAATCATATAAAGTATTGGCTTATGGAAAATAGAATAAAAGATATTCTTTCAGAAAAAGGATTGACAGCTAAAGAATTATCATCTGTTATAGGTTTGTCAAGTGTAAGTTTGTATAATATCATCAATGGGAAACAGGAAGCATCAGCAAATACACTGAATGCGATCGCCACAGCCTTAAACGTCCCTTTTTGGCAATTGTTTGTTTCCCCTTCCGAAGTACAAAAAGAGACCGATGGTGGGTATAAGTGCCCTAATTGCGGGCATCCATTGAAAATAAAGGTGGAATGATGTTATCTTCAATGATCTCTAAATAAAAATCATGAAATATTTGTCGGTATGTGAATTATAAGTTACATTTGCGATATGAAAATACGAAGCGTAATAGCATATAAGTACTATTTCATTGATTTTGTAAAGTCCCTGCCCGACAAGATGCAAGACAAGGTTATCAAGACCATACAATATGTTGAAACGTTGCAAAGGGTTCCTGATAAATATATGAAACATATCGAGGGAACGAAAGGGCTTTATGAGATCAGGGTTAAATTAGCCAGTGATATAGTACGTGTATTTTGCTTTTTCGACGGGGACAAATTAGTTGTACTCTTGAGTGGGTTCCAAAAGAAGACACAAAAGACCCCAAAGAACGAAATAGATAGAGCGATGAGACTTATGAGAGAATATTTCAACGAAAAAGAAGGGGAATGATATGGAGACTTACACATTTGACGATATTAAAAAAGAGGTTTACGGAGAAATAGGAACTTTGCGTCGTGATAACATTGAAACCGAGCTTTCCAATCTAAGGGTTGGGCTTCAAATAAGAAATGCACGTGAAGCAAGGAAAATGACACAAAGCCAGTTGGCCGAGAAGATCGGGAAAGAGCGTTCTTTTATCTCGAAAGTAGAGAGCGAGGGGAAAAACCTAACTCTTGCTACGTTGTACGACATTGTAACCAAGGGACTTGGAGGCAAACTGGATATACAAGTGCAAATATGAATGCATTATAACGTAGCATACAATACATTACCTTTGCGATACAATATGGAACAAGCCAAGAAAGCGAACAGGAGCCTGAATAATTTCGTAGAGAGTACCTTGATGGACGCTGTATACTCCGAGCCAAACGAGGAAACGATAGCGGTGATAAACGAGGCTCGTTCTGGAAAGTATGCCGGGACGATAGACGTAAGCAGTTTTGATGCCTTCATGAAATCATTGGATGAGATAGAATGAAAAAAGAAATGATTTAACATTATCGATGGAAAATGGTAAGGATGAGTAAATAATACCATGATAAGGTGACGGATCGTTGAAAGGCGGTCTTTTTTTATAATCTTTATTGATGTTTTTCCCATAAATATATTGTCCTGTTAAATATTGTTGCTAGATTTGTGCCATTATTAACTTAAATACATTTTACAATGAATAAAGTATTTTATTTATGGTCAATGCTATTGGCTTTATTTGTTTTTACGGGCTGTGGAGATGATGAGGAAGGTGATAATAGTTCTCAAACGGTGATGATTAATTTGTATTGGAAATATGAAAATATGGATGATACAAAGATTGCTTCTCCTAGTATTGTAGCTTTATATGATTATGAGGATGCTAAAAACTTTGATAAAGAGGCATCGGTTAATGCAATGGCTAATGATGGACATATTGTATTAAAGGATGGAACAGCCTTGACTCCTAAATATATCTCCAACAATACGGTAGGAGTTAATATATTTGAGAATGTGGCTAATGGTAAATATATGGTTATAGCTATGTATAAGCCTGATGGATATTCTTTCCCTTTTGCTTTCTTGTATGGATATAAAATGATAGAAGTTAATTCATTAAATGGATCTTCATTAAATACTTTCATTATGATATGGGAGAATAGTGGTAAATTCGTAGAAATGAATAAAAAGTAAAATAAAATTATTTTTCTCTCTTAAGCCCGTTCCGTCCTTTCGGTTCGGGCTTTTTTATTTCCTCCTACAACAAAATTACAACAATCCCGCCATTGTTTTTTTTAGGTCCGCTTGATTTTTTGCCATCCCCCTTATATGCGTGAACTTTGAGTTCATGATCGAGATTAAGGACATATCGGGCAATACTCGTTTCTCTACCCCTATAAACAGGGGCGCAAAGGGGAGATTCACCTTGATGAAGGAGGACTATATAACCCTTCCTTTTAGCGTTGAAACGCCTATTGATTTCAAGCCGGGCGACTATGTGGACATGAGAGGGGTACTCGATGATGCTTTAGGAGGTAAGTTGTCCAAGGTATATAAATACCTATCCTTGCAGAAGCCCAATGTGGTGCCGGGAAAATATGATTATGAGTTAAGGTTGGACGCTTATTATTATGAGTGGAACACGAAGATATTCAAGTATACCCCGGAAAATCATGGACAGGAGGCAGGATGGAACCTTACCGCCACTCTTGACACGCAACTGGGCGTGTTCCTGCGTAACCTTAAAGCTAACGGATATACGTATAACGGCGTCGATTATGACTTTGATATAGACAACACGGTCGAGAACAAGGCCGTGTTGATGTCTTATGACAATATCCACCTTTTGGACGCCCTTTTCTCGATGGCCGCCGAGGACAAGTGGAATTGCGACTGCTGGATAACCGAGAATATTATCCATTTCGGGCGTTGCGAGTTCGGTGACGCCGTAAAGATAGAGTTGGGCGTGGAGGCTTCCTCCATGACCCGTAACGATAGCAAGGGTACTTACGCAACACGTATATACGTGTTCGGAGGTACCAGAAACATCCCTGCCAACTATCGTCCGGTAGATGAGCAGACCGTAGTCAACGGTGTCGTGCAAAAGCGGCTCATGCTCCCATCTGGGACACCGTATATAGATGCCTATCCCGGCATGACCAACGCCGAGGCCGTGGAGGACGTGGTGGTATTTGACGATATCTATCCCAGACGGATAGGTACGTTGTCGGATGTTAAGACCGTGGACAGGAACATAGAGACGGACGGAGAGGTGACGGGGACTTTCAAGGCTTATCAATACAAGGATACCGGATTGGTGTTCAAGGATGAATATATCATAGAGGGCGAGAAATTGAAGGTCACGTTCCAATCCGGGAGACTTAATGGCATGACTTTCGGAGTCACTTTTAATCCCGAGGGATCGGAACCCGTCGAGCAATTATGGGAGATCGTCGCTAACGAGGATTATGGCCGCTTGTTACCAGACGATGTGATCCGTCCGGAGAACGGCGATAAATATATACTTTCCGGATTCAATATACAATTAGTGTCCGACCAATATATACCGGAGGCGGAGGCGGAGCTTCTGGCCAAGGGTAAAGAATATATAAAGAGAACCAGTATTGACGATGGCACGTACCCGACTACGTTGGACTCGGAATGGGTCTATCAAGACCAGATCAACCGGACTTACGACGTGGGGCAGAGGATGCGGATGGTCAATCCCGCTTTCTTCTCGTCGGAAGGGCGTATCAGTCGTGTTATAGGCTGGGAGATGAGCCTTGATATCCCTTATGATTCTCCTGTATATACTATAGGCGAGAGCACTCAATACAGCCGGCTTGGTGAATTGGAGGACAAGGTTGATTCCTTGACTTATAAAGGACAGACATATACCGGTTCAGGGGGAAGCGGCGTATACGTTATCCGTACCAATGACTCCACCCCGGCAAGCGACAGCAACGTATTCTCCGCCCTTCGCTCGTTGGCGACATTCTTGCGCAAGGACAAGCCGGACCAGACCAAATATCTTATCAAGCTCCTCGGAGGATTGATATCTGATAATATCGAGTCTCAGGATTTTGCCGCCGGTCCTTTCGGCACGGGGTTCCTCGTGAAAAGGGACCCAAAGACCGGTAAATCATATATAGAGGCGGACGAGATCTACATCCGCCTTAAAGCGTATTTCGATACCTTGGAGATCAAGCACCTCTCTCACGTGGGAGGGCGTATCGTATTATCTCCGGCGAGCATGGAGTGCATTCGGGTGGAGGAGGTATCGGTAGAGCTGGATGCCTTGTATGACTTTAACGGTGATCCGCTATATGATGTGGAGGATAGCCGGTTGTACTCATTAGGAGGCTCCGGACGTGCCACTACCAACGTGTATAGGTGTTATTTCCGGCAGACCGACGGGGAGAGGGAGATCGTGAATGAGTTCGCTATCGATGACATGGCCCAATGCCGGGAGTTTAACGTGAAGACCGGGATATCCCATAATGTCCGTAACCAGTATTACTGGCGCAGGGTCATAGGTTTGGGAAATGATTACATAGACCTGTCGATAGATGATTGCGATTCCGGGAGCATGATCCCGAAGGCGGGGGATACGATCGTCACGATAGGCAACAAGACGGATACCAATCGTCAGCATGTCGTTTATCTATCCTCCTACGACGATGACGCCCCGTGCTTCAAGCTGTATTCCGGTATCAACTCTTACTCGATGTTGAATAAGGAAGTGACGGTCATTTCCCCGAACGCCGACAAGAACGTATTCACGGGCAAGGTAGTCATAAAACCGGGGTCTGCCGGCTTCGAGAACTTGACAGACAAGCCGGACATGGAAGGCATAAATAATTCCATCAAGAATGCCCAAGAAGCCGCCTCCGCCGCCCAAGAGGCTATCGAGGGAGTGCAAGGCTCGGTGGATGATTTCAAGTATTACGTTGATAACACCTTCGCCGATGGAATCATATCGGAGGCGGAGACCAAGGATATCGCCCGCTATATAGATATCGTAAACAACGAGAAGGCATCGTCATTGGCTACATATAATGAGTTGAGGATCAATCCTTATCTTGACGGGGCAGAGCTTGTCTCCTTGGAAGAGGCCAAGGAAACCCTGTTCTCTTCCATAGATAGCCTGATCGACGCCGTAAACAAGGCCATAGCGGACAAGAAGGCCACGGAAGAGGAGATAGCCGGCATAAACGATAAATACACGGCGTTCAATACCGCTTGCGGTAATTTTTATTCCGCCGTGGAGAACGCCAACAAAAAAATACAGGATAATCTTAAGTCATACTCGGATAACGCCCAGAAAGCCGCGGATGAGGCTAACAAGAACGCTACGAGCGCGATGGATAGCGCCAATACCGCCAAGAGCGATGTCTTGGGCTTGAAGGACTTCACGGACGAGGCGTTCGAGGACGGGATTATCTCCAGATCGGAGGCGGTGGCCATAGGAAAGTACACCAATACGGTGAACGCTACTAAGAAAGAGGTGGAATCAACCTACAACACGTTATATACCAACCCTTTCCTTTCAGGTACCCCAAAAACGGATTTATTGAACGCCAAGGTGACGTTCATGGGAGCGGTGGATAATCTGTTGGCATCTATACAGACGGCCATTTCGGACGGTAAGACGACAATAACCGAGAAGGAGATTGTCGATAGTAAGTTCTCCGCGTTCAACAGCGCCTATGCCTCACTTGCCACGGCCATAGAGAACGCAAACAAGGCGATTCAACAGAAGATCAAGGAGGAGGCGGTCAATGAGGCCTCCGATGGTTTTATCTCCGATATCGAGACGATTACCGAGGCGGACAAAAACGAGATGGCCAAACAATTGGGATACGCGGATTACGCCTCGATGAAGGAACAAGCGGCGAAGGGCAAGACCCTCATAAACGGGGCATCTATCAATACCCAGTTGATAGATACGGACTTGCTCATCACTTCTCTCGTTATAGCCAAGGCGATAAAAACAAGTAACTTGAACGTAAATGATAAGTTCATAGTTAAGACCGATGGCTCCGTGGACATGAACGGCATCTTTCACTCCCTTGGTACTAAGACGGAGCTTGTCATCTCTAACGGTTATTTGAGGATCGCCTATAACGGGGAAGAGATCATGCGTTTCGCCGTGAACCAGAATACGGGTATGCCAGAGCTGAATATGCACAAGGGGGATAAGAGCGTGTTTATCTCCCCGGAGAAACTTGTGTTCGGTTTTGGCTCAGGGAATAATTTCTTGACTCTTAATCCCAGTGACATTGGAGGGGGAGACGTGAGAAAGAAAAGTGATGGGACCTTGTATGTGACCACTGGAGAAACCTCCTTGATAACGGTTGGGATCTACGTGTCTCCGCAGGAGGGAGGTACGACAATCCCTACACCGGGATCTATGCTGTTCAAATACGAGGGAGAGCAGGAGTACGTGGAGGCTATACCCAACGATGGGTATGAGTTCTCCAGATGGAGCGATGGTGGCGCCCAACGCCATTTGGTTACATGGGATGTCTCAGGCAAGGGGATAACCGCGTATTTCACCAAGATACAGGTGACTCAATATACGGTGACCCTGATAGCCAACCCGCAACAGGGCGGTACCGTGTCTGGAGGAGGTGCCGCCGACAAGGGGACGGTACGCTCGGTATCCGCTACCCCCGCCTCCGGTTACCGCTTTGTCAGCTGGAGCGATGGGGGGAACCAGACCCACAACGTCACTTGGGACGCTAATAAGACCTTGACCGCTAATTTCGAGAAGGCTATTATAACGGGTGACGAGATATTGCTTGGAGTTTCATTGACATCGGATACATATACGAGCGTGCTGAAGACGGGGACGGATACTTTGATGGCTTCTACGTCCGGCGGCAGGATGATAGTCATGTCCTCGCCCGGCAATCAAGGATGGGTGCTGTTCAACAAGGGATATCTCGGGAGCAAGCTGTCGAATGGGCATATATACAGGCTAAGTATCACGGCCAAGTCATCTTCCGATACGGTCACTTTCTTGGCGGGCATAGGTTCTATAGATCCCGGTGGTGAGTTCAACGACATTTCCTCGGGAGATTTAATCTATAGCGAGCAGATAACGACATCTGTGGAGACCTTTACAGTGGATATAACGCCTTTCAAAAGAGATAGTACGGTAAGCGACGCCGTGGTAATGGCGTTCTTTCCAGAAAAATTGTCCACTATAACAATAACGGGTATATCGTTGAAGGAGGTGTGATATGGGAATCATTAACAAGACAACAGATAAGATAAACGTCTTGCTTGACAAGATAGCGGATATTCCGGAGGAGGGTCTGGCAGGGAAGACCCCAGTATTGGAAGACGTGAGAGTCATCACCCTATCCGCGGGTAGCGATGCCACAGGCGATATCGAGAGAACCGGGGTTGATAGTGAGGGAAACCCATTGTACGTGATAAATCTAGGTATCCCACGAGGTAAGGACGGGACTTCTGGAGGTCCCGCCAGTATAGACTGGACCAATGTCCTTAATAAGCCAGAATGGATAATGTCATCCACTAAACCATCATATACGGCCGATGAGGTCGGGGCATTACCCTCAAGCACCTCTTTCAAGACGGTTAACGGTGAATCCATATTGGGGGAGGGTAATATAGAAATCACATCCGAGGGAGGGAACGGCGTAGGACGAAACTACCCCGGTTACAAGAACGCCGAGATATTCAACGATTACGAGAATAACAAGGCAGCCGGAGCCTACGCCCACGCCGAGGGCATGAATACGAATGCTACCGGTCCTAGATCTCACGCCGAGGGGCATAAGACGAATGTTTTCGCCGCCGATGCCCATGCCGAGGGGAGGGAGACGTGGTGCTTGGGACCACAAGGGCATGTGGAAGGGATGAACGGGATCGCTTGGGGAGGGCTGTCGCATGTCGAGGGACTGGCCGCTTGTATAGAGAATGGATCTTACGTGCCGCCCGTTGAAGGGGGGAAAAAAATTCTCAACGAAGAGGATTTGATCAGGACGATATGGGATACATATGGCCTCGCATGGGGGAAAGAAATTATCGTAAGTGAGGACTTGTTTAATGATTATTATATACATGCTTCCTTTGGGGAAAGAAACCATGTAGAGGGAGTTAATAATGTCGTTTTAAACAATTGTGTACACGTGGAAGGTCGTGGAAATGTATCGGGGGCCTCCGTAACCGCGCATGGGGCTGCTCAGATAGACCACGTGATCCATATAGAGGGATGCTGGAATACGGTCTATCCCCAATCTAGGGATACGGGATGTCACATAGAGGGAAAATCCAACCTCGTACGTGAGTCTGTGGATGGTTCCACGATATATTACGCCACCGCTGCCCATGTGGAAGGAGAGAATAACGTCATAGATTGCCTGTCGCATATCGGTGATGATTACATCCGGGGGAATGCCAGATGGTCGCATGTGGGGGGATACTCATGCTCTGTCGTTAGGGCCAGTTACGCTTTTGCCCATGGTGACCATGTTTCCGTGTCCAATGATCATGAGGTGTCGTTCGGACGTTACAACCTCTCTGAGATCAACGGTAATAAAGTTTTGTTCTCTTATGGTATAGGCGACAACGAGTCGAGTCGGGAGAACGCCCTCTCGATATTGGAGGATGGAACGGTGGTGATTCCCCGGCTGGACGGGGGAAGTGTCAAGGAGCAAATAGAAGCTGCCATACAACCATTAACCAACAAGGTTAACAATATATATAAAGAGCTCAAGGGAATTATAGACGAGCAATCCAAGCAAATACAAGATTTGTTAGCCTTAATACCGTCGGTGAAGGTAGAGAATGACATATTGATGATCGGGACACCCAAGGCTTTCGTGATAGGTAGCGTGCTGGTCTTGACAAGGAATCTTCCGGCAGGCGTGTCCGATGATACGCTTACGATTACCGATACGTCGGTGAGGGTAGAGAATGATATATTAACAATCGAATAAAAACTAAGGATATTATGAGTACGATTAAAAAAGTAAACGTAAACGGGCAAGAGTATGATTTGGCCGGTTCTGGAGGCGGTGGGGCTTTGATCGAGATAACCTACTCGGAGCTAGTAGCTCTTAGGGATAGTGGTGGTCTTGTTCAAGGGAATAAATACCGGATAACGGATTATAACGCCGTCTTTAACACGTTAAAATCAGCGGGACATCAATTTGATATCGTAGTGGAGGCATTGTCTTCATCTGAACTTTCTGAGAAAGCCTCCGCTATGATACATGAGGGAGATGTATATTTCAAAAACTCCCATCTGGATCTATGGACTGTCTATTACTCATTGGATAACGACACTTCTCGCTTTAAAGAGGCATCGGCTTCTGGAAAAGGCTTTATCTGGAGATTAATAGATGAGTATAATAACGATGTATGCTTCGATTTCAAGAACGCTCTTTTTACAATGAACGGATCGGATTTTCCATTTATAACATCTTCAAATGGAAGTCTTGATTTTTATTTATTCTCTTATAATACGGGCACAGGGTTTGCCTCACAATCAAATATTATAGACTTATCGACTACAAATCCATCGAATGTTTCGAATAATTTTGTCTCATTTGATCTTAAAACAAATTTCTATGTTGTTCTAGGAGCAGATAAATCGGCATTAGAAGTTATAGGAACTCGAGCTAAAATCTTAAATAATAAAGTTCTCAATAGTAAAGTAAGGCTTATGTCTAGTTCAGGAGGCATGGGCTTTAAATATTGCGATTTTACAGGAATTATTGATTCTAAATGTTTATTGGGTGCATCAAATACTTCATTTGGCCAAATGAATATAGAGAGCGAAAGCTCGTTATCCAATGCATCTATTAGTGGAAGCATAATAAAAGGTGTTAATAAAATTATAACTAATGGACACCAATTTTCCTCTAACGATGTATCATGTGATGAAATGAGTCAAGAACTTCATATTCTTATGGATATCAAAGGGTGTATAATAAGAATCGATAACGGTACAACTAATAACGTGCCATGTGTCTTATCAGAAGAGACATTAGGAGTCGATAAGGTCGTAAATAAACTAATATGGGCCAAGATAGAATCCTCCATTTTTAAGTATAAAGTTATAGATCCATTTGATATTCAATAATATGGAAGCTATTCGCATAGGAAACGACATCAATATAGAATGGACCATCTTCCGGGACGGTAAGCCCGAGTCTTTGGATGGCAAGAACATTAGCGTCTTCATGACCAATGGCTATAAGAAGATGGCGGTAAAAGACCTCCACTTCCGGGATAACGTGATACGATTCACTTACTTAGGTAAAGACCAAGATTATAACGGTGTCTATACGCTGACCCTTATCGAGAACAAAGGGAAGGAGGGCATGTACACCGTAGACGCTTGCGATGCGTTCCGTCTTATCCCACGGTCGTGCTCCGTAGGTGGAGATACGGGATGCGGCAGCGTCAAGGTGACAACGGTAAAGCTAACGGGAGATATATCCGTTCCTGCCGTAAGGACCGGAGATTATGAAAGTATGACCAATAAACCACGGATCAACGGGGTTGAGTTGGTCGGGGATAAGTCCCTAGAGGAGTTAGGGATACCCATTCTGCCTGATAATATCGTAACCGATGCCGATTACACGCATACGGATAACAACTTGACGGACGCTCTTTTGGAAAAGCTCGACGGATTGAGTAATTACGATGATACGGCGTTAAGAGAGGCTTTAACCTCCGAGATCAGCAGGGCGAAGGAGGTAGAGGGGGATCTTGACACGGCCATAAGGAAAGTGGCTTCCGATCTGTCCACGTTTATAACGGGAGATCCGGACGCGGACAATGTCATCAACAGATGGCAGGAGGTGGTGGAGTTCTTGTCCGGTATGACAGAGGATAAGGATATGGCCGGAGTGTTGCTGGATTTGAAAAAACAAATACTTGCGGAGGTCACGAGTATCTTGTCAGGTTATTACACGTCCGGACAGATTGACGATAGGTTTGTCGAGAAGATCAAAGGGAAGGGACTTAGCACAAACGACCTTACGGATGAGCTGTTATCTAAGATCAACGGCTTATCCAACTATGATGATGAATGGGTCAGGAGTGAGATCGCCTCTATCAAGGCGGATATCGACACGTTATTGGGTGATGGAGCGAGCGACGCTATAGATACCTTCCATGAGATCGAGTTTTTTTTGCAGGGTATTACGGATAAGGAAACCCTAACCGGTCTTCTCAATGACTTGCGTGCGGAGATAACGGCTTTGATCCCAACCAAGACATCCCAATTAACAAATGACGATCACATCGTAAAGGACGCTAATTACGTCCATACGGACAATAATTATACTGACGAAGATAAGGGTAAGTTGGATGGATTGGATAATTACGACGATACGGATATCCGGAATCTGGTCACCGGTCTAAGGACGGACGTTGATAAGTTAAAGCCCGTTGTCACATCCACCCCGTCTAACGGGCAGATAACCATAACGCCGGACAAGGCAAAAAATGACGATTCGGACGTGTCGATAACGCTGGAGACCAAGGGGGACAAGGATAAGTCGCTGATGGCCGACGGCAATTACCGCAAGCTCCCCGTGCACGGGAGGAACCTGTTGCTGGGATCGGGGAAGGAGGTGAGTAACTCGAATTATAATATAGCTAATTATTGGTTGGCGGAGCAGATACCAAAAGGCACACAAGTAACTGTTACAATATGGGGGGAATTAGGAGAAGATGTCACTTCGTTTGCCTTATATAATTCTGGCGGAGGGGCTGGTGCTGGTGTTCCCATTCCTCTTCTGGTTCCAGTAAACGGTAAGGCGAGTATAACTTTCAATTGGAATATTCATGATTCATCCTCAGTAGTTTCAAATACGCATTTGGCTATTTTTACGTATCCGTTTGGGGGTGCTCATGCGGATATCTCTACCATCTACAAGATTAAGCTCGAGTACGGCGACATCTCCACCGAGTGGACCCCCGCTTGGGAGGACATCCCCGACATCGAGGAACGGTACGCCTACGGTGTAGAGTGGGACATGGCTTTGTCAAGCCCGGACGGGAAGCGTGTGGGGAATATGCAACTGCATCGGGAGTTGCCGGTGCAGAGTAAGATAAGAGGGTGCGTGTTAGATAATAGCGGGGGAGTGAAAAAATATTTAGGAGCATCTTCTTGGTCACAAGAGGATATGTCTATAGATTATCTTTTAGAGGCTATAATGGCAGAAATGGATAGGTTTTGGATTCGTTTCTACATAAAAGGCCTTAAGTTTGGATGTATGATGTCTGATACTCCTATGCCCGGATATACCTATATTAATAAACGTTATATGAGTGCTTTCGAGGGAGGAATAGATAGGCCGTCGATGACTTTATTGTCTGCCTATGGAGTAGGTAGCACAAACGTAAATAGAAGAGGTGGCGACAACACCTCCGACTGGGACGGCACCTACCGTTCCTTGCTAGGCCGTCCCGTCACCAACCTAACCCGAGACCAATTCCGACAAGCCGCGAGGAAACGTGGCAGCGGCTGGGAAATGTATACCTACAACGCCCACAAGACCCTGTTCTGGCTATTCGCCGTCGAGTACGCCACGCTGGACAGCCAGAAGCCTTTCAACGCCCAGAAGGACGCTAACGGTTTCGCCCAAGGTGGCTTAGGTCCGGGACCGACGCAAATGACGGATTGGACTAACTTCAATAACGCCAATCCCCTTATCCCATGCGGCTATACCAACGAGTTCGGGAACGGATCGGGAGAGAAGGCATATGTCGTGAAGAACGCTTCCGGCGGTACTCATGCCACATTGATGGCTAACAGGTATCGTGGTATAGAGAATCCGTTCGGTCATATCTGGAAATACACCGACGGGGCCAATATACAGGTCACCACGGGCGATACCGGATTGTCTATATTATGGACTACCGATGACCCGTCAAACTTCAGCGATACATCTTACACAGGCTATAACAAGAAAGGCAACATCTGCCGTACCAATGGTTATGCCAAGAAGATGCTCCTAGGTGAGGATGGTGATATCGTAGCTACGGAGATCGGCGGTAGTAGTTCTACCTACTGGTGCGACTACTACTACACCTACACATCGGCTAACCGCATGCAGGTGGTGCTGGTTGGCGGTGACGCGGACGACGGGTCGTATGCGGGCCTCGCTTACGGGCATACGGCTTCTGCGCCTTCCGATGCGTATCGTTACTTCGGTTCGCGCCTTTGCTTTTTCCCCGAATATCGTAAAACGTCGGCGTAGCCGCACGTCTCACGTCGGGAATTTTTTGTATAACGTTTAATGAGGATAAAAATGGAAGAAGAAAAGAATAAAGATGACGGCAGCTTGTCGTTCTTGAATATCCCAAGTGATAAGAACTCAAGGCATTTTAATTGTCCGGAGATCACCCAACAGAAGTTGACGAATCTCACGTTCTGGGTAATCGATTACATGGATGGCGTGTCCACCAAGTTCGGGAAAGACAGGGCGCTTGTCATGATCAAGGAGAATCTTGAGGATAAAGATAGTGATGCGAAGAAATTCTTTACGAACTCCCAAGAGATCAAGTACGTTCTTGGTAAGATAAAGGAGATGGACAAGTTCCCTAGGAAAGTGACGATGCGAGCCTCCGGGAACAGGTATTATCTCGAATGACGGAATGAGGGTCGATCATCCCTAGGTGGTGCTGGTTGGCGGTAACGCGGACAACAGGTCGAATGCAGGCCTCGCTAACGTGAATACGAATAATGCGCCTTCCGATGCGAATCGTAACATCGGTTCACGCCTATACTTTTAGAGAGGGGAAAAGATATTTAGATAACAAACAGGGATGGTGGCCTCGCCTCTTGGCGAAAAAAGTCTCCCCATATAAAGGGTGTTGGTAGGGAAACCGAAGACTCCCTATGATAAAAAGCAAATTAATGACAATAAAATGAAGAGAATAGGGAATTTATTTGATAAGATAGCGAATATGGACAACTTGATACTTGCGGACATGAAAGCCCGAAGGGGAAAGAAGGATTCATACGGCATAAGGTTGTTCGACAAGGACAAAGAGGGTAATCTAAGCCGTTTACTAAAGTCTCTGCTGGATGGCACGTTCAAGACTTCCAAGTACCGGACTGATACCATCTATGAGCCAAAAGAAAGGATCATCTTCAAGCTCCCTTATTATCCGGACAGGATATTGCATCATGCCATAATGAACGTCATGGAACCTATATGGGTTTCCGTGTTCACGGCTGATACGACATCATGTATCAAGGGAAGAGGAATAACGGAGGCGTATAAGAGGACAAGACGGGCTTTGTCCGATCGTGAATCCGTCTATTGCCTCAAGGTTGATATCCGCAAATTCTATCCGTCAATAGACCATGAGGTGTTGAAAGGCATCGCTCGGAAGAAGATCAAGGACGATCGCTTGCTTATGTTGTTGGATGAGATCATCGATTCCGCTCCCGGCGTTCCGATCGGGAACTATCTTAGCCAATATCTTGCGAATCTTTATCTCGCCTATCTGGATCACGAGATAAAGGAGATTATAGATATAAGGCATTATATCAGATACGCGGATGACATGACTTTTTTCCATCATGATAAGTGTTTCTTGAGAAACGTATTACTTCCGTGGCTTATCGATAGATTGGCCGTGTTGAAGTTGGAGCTGAAAGGGAATTACCAGATATTTAAGATCGCTGAGAGAAGATCGGATAAAAGCGGCCGTGGTGTAGATTTCGTGGGTTTCGTATTTTACAAGGAGCATATACGGATAAGGAAGAGGACTAAGCAAAATCTATGTCGTGCGGCGGCTAGATTGAATAAAGTCCCGAATATATCCTTAACGGAATACAAGGCAGGTCTAGCCGGTTGGCTGGGCTGGATATATGATAGCGATAGCAAGCATTTAGCTAAGAAAATTTTAAAACCAGAGTTTTATGAAGCGATCATGGAGCGACACAATGCCGCCTAGAATAGAGCGGGACGGTGACGGTTCCTACCTGTACCGGTGGGACGTTAGAGAGGAGACAAGGGAGATGGGTGACGATATGGCCCCCGTAATCTCCTATAGTTACAACGAGGTCAGGGTATGGCCCACGTTGACGGCCAACAAGATATTGGAGGCCTGTATCAACGCCCTATGGGACAAGGACGTGGAGCAAAAGAAGCTGAACGACTACAACGCCGCCCAGCTAGGCATATTGGACTTGTCATACGTGGAGTCTTATAAGACGTTCCTTAACGAGAGGAAGGCGTTGAAAGACCGTGTGGATAGCGATTTCGCCGAGTGGGAGGCGGCGAGAGAGGAGGAGAGCATAGTGGTTTTATAACTAAATAAAAAAAAGGATCGGAAGAATGGAATTTTTTAAAATGATTTGCAGTATGAGGGAGCTACTGACTGTAGTCGTGTTTGAGATGTTCATCGTTATGGTGGCGATGGGGTGGGATTTCGCCTCGGGTTATTACAAGGCTAAATTGAGGGGCGAGGAGCGTAATTCATACGGCATGCGTAGGACGGTCAGCAAGTTCATACTTTACGCTGGTAGCGTATGTATAGCGTGCGGGATAGACTCGGTTTGCTACGTGTGCCGGTTCTGGGAATTTATCCATCTGCCTTTCTTGACCAATGTCCCGGTCGTATCCTCGATAGTGACCGTATTTATCTTGATAACGGAGGTTCGGTCTATCTGGGAGAAGGCTGACGCCAAACAAAGGAGGCAGGCGAGTAAGACAGCCGACATGATCGGTAAGGTTGTAACGCAAAAGGTTTTGGAGGACGCTTTGACAAACGCTTTATCCAATGCCATGAATAAAAAGAAGAAAGGAGAGTAAAATATGGGGAAAAATAATTTACCTCGTGGGTATAGAAACGCAAACCCGGGAAACATCCGGATCAACGGAGACTTGTTCCAAGGGGAGATACGACCAAGCAAAGACAAGTCGTTCAAACAGTTTGAGACGATGGCGTATGGCTATCGGGCGATCTTTAAGATCCTGTCGAACTACTATCGAAACTATAAACTTGACACGATCCGCAAGATGATAGGAAGATGGGCGCCTGAAAATGAGAATGAAACGGATGCCTACGTTAAGGCCGTGTCCGATTACGCCGGGATACCGGCTGACGATCCTGTAAATATCAACGATCGTGAGCAGATGATCCGTATTGTCGCTGGTATGAGTCGGATCGAGAACGGTAGGGAGGCTGAAATGTCGGACGTTATAGCTGGGTGGAACTTGCTATGAGAATATGGTATGTCATATTGTTATGCCTTTTCTGTGCCTGTGGAACCTCCAAGAAATCCACGGATACGGAGAGGCATGCCACTACAAGTGTCAGTCTATCGGATAGTATCTTCAAAAAAGACAGCCTTTCGGCCATAGAGCGGATATTATCTAACGAGAGATTGAGCGCCCGGATCTTGGTCGTGGAGTGGTCTTCTCCAGACAGCGTGGGGAACCTGTATCCTGTCAAGACATCCGATATAACCATAGGAAAGGAGCGAGAGGAATCAGGCGAGAAGATCGTTTCGTCCGGATCTGATATGACAGAGATGAGGACGGATAACAAGGTGGTCGTCTCCGATGAGAGAGAAACGATAAACGTGGACAAGGAAACGAGGCTTATCCATCCTAGGGTATGGTGGTATTTGTTGGTAGGAGGAATGATTGCGGCCATGTTATGGTGGATCATTAATAAGAGAGGGTGATTTAATATTGATACATAGTGTTATCCAATGACTCCGTGAGGACGAGTTGGCGGGGAGATAAAGAAAGAATCTCCCCACGAATTAAAACGGATCGGAAGTTTGTTTTAATTATCGCTGCACGACGGGAGAGATTCTTTATTTCTTCTGCCGTGCATTTTTTGTGCCCGGCTTTGATAGTAAAACAAACCACGAAATAAAAAGTTTATGAATAAGGTGGAAATTTTTTACAAAAAAGTGATAGAGGCTGTCTGCAAGGAGTGCGGAACCGATCCGGTAATGATGTTTAGCAACAACAAGGAGAGGAACGTTGACGCTAGGGGAGTGGCTATAACCATACTGGCCGATCGCAAGTTGAGCGACAATATCATATCCGATCTGACGGGAATGACGAGGCAAGCCGTGAACCGGATGCGTAACTTGTACCCGGACAGGATAAGGAGGAGTTACTATCTGAGAAGAACGGTGGAGAGCGTGAAAGAGGAGCTATCCGGTACGGTCTGAGGGTGCGTTATGTTGTAAGGCATGTGATTTGTCTATGAAAAAATTTTCATATAACAAAATTTTATGCGACATTTGCGGAATAAAAGGTGATTTTTATAGCCTCGTCAAGTAACCAGCCTTGGCTGAGGCTTTACTTTTAACACCTTATATCTTAAAAAATGTATATTCTAAATAGATCATGAAAAAATATGACAGCGATCGTAGGAGTTTTAAATAAACATGCTGTAGCTATTGCGGCGGATAGCGCAATTACTACAACGGGTCTATCTAGACGAAAGGTCTTTAATCGGGGGAATAAAATATTCACGTTGTCTAAATTTCATCCAGTAGGCGTTATGATTTATAATAACGCTGCATTAGAGGGAGTGCCTTGGGATGTTATAATTAAACTTTATAGAAGGTCTTTGGGAGATAAATCTTTTCCAAAATTGGAGGATTATAAAAAAGATTTCATAAGATTTATCTATAAAAAGAATTTTTTTATAGATAAATCAATTCAGTTAAGCTATTTAAGTGCGTCTGTTCAGTTTATCATTACTAATCTTATCGGGAATGAGGCTGGTCGATTGTGTGGAGGTATAAGGGATGACAATCATGATGATTTTTTGTCACAGATGAAAAGATTAATGAGACAGTATTCTGATTTATATTCTTCCACAAAACAATGTGAGTCTCTAAGTGGTTATAAGATTGATGATTTCGTTAAGTATTCATCAAAAGTTTTTGATGACCTAATCAATTCTCTAAATCAGATATCTCCAGATAAGGAATTTAGGGAATATGCGGAGACTCTTATTTTCAATATGATAAAATCAGAGCATGATAATCTCCCTTTTACAGGTATAGTTTTTGTTGGTTATGGTGAAGATGATATATATCCTAAATTGGATCCTGTTAATATTTCATTGGTCATAGACAACAAGCTTCGATATTATGATGATATAAATAATTCTGTTGAGATATCGGATAAAAATTCATCTGCGATTCAGCCTTTCGCTCAAACTGATGTTATGGATACAGTTTTACTAGGTATCGATCCCAAATTAGAAAAGTTGTTTATTGAAAATTTTAAAAAGACGATAACTAAATATGGAAACATGATCGCAGAAGGTGTAGATAGAATTGATCCTCAAATGGCCGCCAAGATACGGGACTTGGATATAAGCGGAGTTGTCAATGAATTTAGAATATTGAATAGGGAATTGAAAAGAAAGCAATATATTATACCTCTAGTAAGGGCTATCTCTTCTTTAGAGAAAGAAGATTTAATAGATGTGGCAGAAAGTTTGATATCATTGACTTCCTTAAAAAGAAGGATGACCTTTGAGGAAGAGAGTGTGGGCGGTCCGGTAGATGTGGCTGTTATTTCTAAGGGGGACGGATTTATTTGGATAAAAAGAAAACATTATTTTGACCCGAATTTAAATGATCATTTTTTTAAAAACTATTATAGATAATACATATGGGAACGTTATTACAGTCTGATGCAGGTTATTTGTTCGCTCTTGATAATGATGTTATCATGAATGAACCTAATGAATTGGATGCCTATATAAAATCAAAAAGGATCCAAGAATGTAAAGATTCATTAGAGGATGGTATGAGCCTTGATGAAATATCGGAGGTCGTTTCCAATAGGTTAGTTGATCTTATAAAAAAACAATTAACAAGGGAATAGTATTCTATATTTCTTTATAACAAAAAAGCGTCGTCAACACAAATTGGCGGCGCTTTTTTTGTCTCATCCCCTTCCGCAAAGAACTAGCAACAACCTCGCAACAAGCTAGCAAGGAGATATTTATTTAGCAAAGCCCTTCTCATGATTTTTGTCGTGTCCGGTAATGGTGCCGGATTAACGACAAAAATTAAAGATAATGGATAGAAATTATTTTATCGGTACTCCCGAAGGAGGTAATTCCGGTGGAAGTAAGTTTGACATCATGGCCTTTCTCCCGAGTTTGATGGGTGGCGGTGGAAAATCATTGGACCCCAATTTGGTAGCGGCTTTGATGAACAATAAGGGCAATCAAGACGCTTGGGGCGGTGGTGGTTGCTGGTGGATTTGGATCATCCTCCTGTTCTTCGTATGGGGAGGCTGGGGTGGCAACGGCTTCGGCAACAACGGGGCTAACGGATTACCGGCTCAATTGAACAATGACGCAGGGCGTGAATTGTTGATGAACGCTATCCAAGGAAACGGAACGGCTATCAGCCAATTGTCATCTTCCTTGAATTGCTCTACCCAGCAATTACAAAACGCTATCTGCCAGATCCAAGGACAGATCCAGAGCGTGGGTAACCAAGTAGGCATGAGTTCCCAACAAATCATTAACGCCGTCCAAAGTGGTAACAATCAATTATTGAGCCAGATCGCCGAGTGCTGCTGCACGGTTAACAACAACATCACTAAGATGGGCTACGAGAACCAATTGGCTAGCTGCAACCAGACAAACACGCTGGTGAATACGATGAACAACAACACGTTGACTCTCCGTGACTCAGGTCTGCAGAACACCCGTGATATCATCAACGAGGTTCGTGATTTCAAGAACTTGTATCAACAAGACAAGATGGATCGCTTGACGGCGGAGAACCTAGCCTTGAAAGGACAGATCTCCCAAAGCAACCAGAACGCCTATTTCGCCGCTACTCTACAGGCGCAGACCGCCCCTCTAGGTAACGCCTTGGGTGATTTGAGCTCAAGATTGGCCAAGATCGAGTGTAACCAGCCGGAGGTGGCAAAGGTTCCTTACTCCCCCGTGGTAGGCATACCCACTTGCGTGGCCGCCCAGTACGGATTAGGCCTAGGTCTCGGTAGCTGGGGAAACTTCGGCAACGGATGGGGATAATGAGTTAATAACCTAAAAATAAAGAGTTATGGCATTCATTAGTCCTTTCATAATGGCGAACAAGAACGGTATCCCACGTTTGGAGAGCACGGGCGTTACGGTCGGGACGACCAACGTTCGTTTCTCCTTCCGCAGTCACCCGTTCCTGTCAGCCCCGTTTAGCGGGTTGATCTTGTTCCGTCTGGCCCAGCCTATCCCGGCTGGTACTACCGGGACGTTGCCGGTAGTGTTTGACACGAACGGCTCCACGCAGGCGCTAACGACCATTAACGGCGCAGATGTCACGGCATCCGATATAACCGGCACCGGAATCTACTTGTGTTACTATGAGTCGGGCAATAATACGCTCCAGATAATGACGGGAGTGGTGTGATAGAGTATCAACGAGAGACCGGAGCGATCCGGCTCTCATAAAAACCAATAAATATGTTCAAGAATCAGAGACAAGGGAATCCTTTATATATCCTTCATAAGGGGAATACGCCGTTTTGTGAGGTTGGAAGCATAGTCAGCGTGTCCCCTCCGAGACCGGAGAATCCAAATTTCAATATGTATGGTCCGCAAGCTAAAATCGTGGTGGACATAAAGGCCAAGGTAGGTGAGGACAACGTCAGCTTCTCCAACGTCTTGTCCGACGTTACCATTACGGATTACCCCACTACAAACGGGGAGAAACTGGTTGTGTCATGCGATCTAGGTGCCCTGAATACGGAGATCAACGCCATGATGCAGCAAAGCCGACAGGCACTTGACAGCATCGATTACCATAAATCCGTGATTGAGGGGTGCGAGAAGATGCTGGTAATACTGAACCCTGAGTTTGCCCGGGAGAAGGAGAGGGAGAGTGAGATCGCTAACATGAGAAACGAGATGTCCGATCTGAAGGAGGCTAACGCAAGGTTGGTTGCCATGATGGAGCAACTTGTCGGTTCCGTGAACGGTAATAATAACAAGAATAAAAAAACAGAGTGATATGGGAACATATAGCAGAAAACTGAGAGAGCTGATCGAGGAATTCGACGCCATGGAAGACGAGGATATGTTGGAACTGGCGAAGGAGGCCTATAAGCTTGGCTGTAAGGAAGGAAAGCGGAAGGCCATGGAAGGCTATGGCAACCGTATGGAGGAAGACGATGACGATGAGTTCGAGGACGACGACGAGTTCCGTGAGATGTGGGAACGTGGCGGCTACGGCAACCGTGGCGGCGGTCGTGGATCATCTGGGGGAGGCTATGGCAATCGCCGTGGGGTACCGGGCACCGGACGCTACTCGAGACGATATCGTAGATAACCATGAGGGGGGGACCGGTTTCCCCCTCCTAAAAAACAGAGGAATATGAGACTAGATATGTATGATGATTTCCCTTCCGGCATGCGATCCTACCTGAAGGCGTATGGCTGGCATTTCTCCAAGGCCATGTGCGATTGGGGCGTATCCATGATGGAGAAGGAGGACGGAAACGGGAAGAAGGTCAAGATAACCCCTTTCACGAAGGAACAGGTGGATGAGATGCTGAAGAAGTATAGCGTGGACGTGAAGAAAAAGGGTGGATACGATTATGTTTACGCCGCCAACATGTGCAAGGCCGATTACCTTGGCTCCTCCGTGCCTAACGAGCAGTACGCCGCTCTTTATGTCAAGAACGTCTGCGACGATCCGGACGCTTACGACGGGATAGTGTTCACCCGGTTCTACGCTGATTGCATCGGGTCCGGCACGCCTATAATATGGGAGGAGATGATGTGATGGGAGGCTGGGGCTACATACTGAGGATCTTGAAGGGAGAGTCCCCCAAGGACGTGCTGGCGAGTATGCCGGAGAAGGATTTTGACAAGGTATCCGAGGTGGTGGGCAATCTCAAGGCAACCAATCTCACCCGGCAACAAAGGAGGAGGATAGAGCGGGAGTTCAAGACGGTAAGGAGATGATACGACGGGATTACCATATCAAGAGATACGATTGGGTGATCCACGTGCTGTATAACGTCACCTGCTCGAGGACATCCGATATCATAGCCCTATTGAGGAGGGTCGGTTGCCCGGAAAGCAAGATACGGGAGGCTTATGGCAACGTAGGCTCCTGCAAGTTGGACGTGGGACTGACTTATTCAAATTACCGGCGAAGGGAATCCGTCATGGTGATAGGCCGGACCTCGTCTTACAGGGAGTTCTCCAATTCGTTGTTCCACGAGTGCCGGCACTTGACGGATCATATGTCCTTGGCCTTAGATATGGAGATCGGAGGGGAGCCTATCGCTTACTTGGCTGGCGATATAGGAGCCTTGATGTCCGATGAGATAAGGATGTTCATCTGCGATTGCCATCGTCACAGGAACGATATAAACGATGAGTTATGGGAAAGAAAAAAGAAGATAAAAAGAAAAAGGAATCCGTAAGACGGGAGATAGACCGCCTCACGGATTCCTTGGATTTCGAGCCTGTCAACTTCTATGAAGTGATGGCTCGGATACGGCACTTGATGTGCCTATTATAATGAATCTATCATTCCACATAGATAACCATCAAGGAAGTTCCTCAATGACGGATTTAAGAGATATGGGATCGTCTTCCCACGTTAAGTATTTACCTGTTAATTTATAAATACTGCCTTTTGGAAATACGATCGCCGAGTTGTGATCCTCGACGGAAAAATATTCCTCGTCATGCGCCGATCTCTCGTCCGTCCATACCTCTCCTTGCCGCACTGGGAAGTTATCAAGAATAACCTCGTCACCATTCTTGTTTACGGCCAAGAATACTATTGTTTGCTTGCCTAACTTCATATTCTATTTCTTCAAAACATTCATGTAGTGGCTTAAATTGTAAGCCATGTTTTTGGGGATTTGTCAACAGTTCCTTGTAGGCGTTGACTGTTTCAGGTGATAATACCATTTCGTACTTTATATTCTTAGCTGTTAGTTATTCTTTGAAATCCAGTTATCAGTATCACAGTGAAAGCAATATCCGGTTTTAGGATGCTCCGCACCGTCTTTAGCTCCACAGGTTCCACAATAATACTCCTTGTCATATTCCGGAGAAAGACCTTTATTCCGTTCTTTGATAACGGCTTTTCTTTCTTCAAGCATCATCATTTTATCGGGATTACGACTCAAATAAAACTTTCTGACTTTCCGTATTTGTTTCTCAAACAGATCGTCAGATTCGGCAATTTGTTTCGATGTATATTTGCTCATGATTCGTTATTTCTTAATGTTGTACTAACTCTAACTCTGATTCAAAAAATTCCTCGAAATACATTTTCCCGTTAGGATAATGGAGCATAACACAATAAAGGTTTTCTTCACGTACCCCATCTTTGGTTTTAACTAAAGACTTTTCTTCCACGACTTCAGCGATAACGCCGACTTCCGACTTATGCCTTTCGTTCGTACACCACACATGTTGTTTTATTTTATATTTTGTTGCCATATTCGTTGTTTTTTAATTATAAGCCTTCATAGTAGGCTCGGTTAATACTATTCCTCTAGATCGGGTATAGGCATCCACATATCACATTCATAATCTCCGTAATCTTCAAACTCAAAATTCCCGGATGTTGCGACACGTGGAGGTTTCCCGGCTTCAACAACTATATAACCACTAACTATTGCTCCATTTGATACCATCCTGCAAAGAACCATCTCATTTTCTTTAGGTAATCTTTCTTTAATGCTTACCCACGGGGATTGCTTTGCCAGCCATTCGGCACCTGCTTTGAAGTCCTCACGACAATTATCTTTGCGAAGCACATAGTCATCCGCATCCACTTCTTTGAGAACATTCTTGCGAAAACTCGTTTTTCTTATGGCGTAATCCTTTGCCGCTTCTTCTACTGTCTGTCTCATATCAATCTTGCTCATATTTATTTTCTTTTTTAATTAAACCTATCACATATTCGCATCCTGCTTCAAACCCCTTGTTATATCCCATACTATCACGGCCCTTGAAATAAAAAGAACCTAAGCATAACATAAATCCTATTATCATCAATATGAGTCCTAGGCCGAAGAAGGGTTGGGAAAAAGATATATGGAAAGGCTTAAACTGTATTGTCATTCCGGAGGATAATATGAATATTACTGAAAGCATAATGACTGCGGGTAGTATTGCCTTAATCATTTGATCCTCCTTTCCTCAATTCCTCTATCAGTGCATCGGCAAAAGCTACGGCATATTCTGCTTGTGTTTTAAAAGTGCCTTCATAGACTTCTCTGCTTGAATTACTAAGAAACGCTGCCATCATTTCTTTTGCAATCTCATATCTACGATATTCCCAATCGATGGTATTATACGTTGCTTTCATGATTACCTCCTTTCAGTAGTTCGGGATTGTCATAAACATTACCTATTACTTTAATTTCTCTTTTATAATCAGTCCACCAGCAAGGACTAACTTGATGCCAATAACGAGTTTTAAGATCACAGTCCAAATCTGTAAGATTAGCCAAGCAATAACTCGCCCATTCATCTATGTACCTAATCAATTTAGGATATTTGCCATTCACGCTGATAATGTCCCCCTCGTAAATCTCCTTTTCGCTCTTGTCTTTTAGGCCTGTGAACTGGCCTACGGTGTCGGGATCCACGTCATGGTTTAGCTCGTTCCCTAACTCGTCGAACCCTATTATCGAGGTGCATCCGCTCGGATAGGTTATCAATGACCCATAACGCCACGGATTATCGTTCTCAATGTCTTTCCCCCTGAATTTAATCTCACGCATTTTGTACTCCTTTCTTTAAAATATCCTCACAAGCTCTACTATCGCACCTTACCGGCTTTTGATGGAAGGCGCACCAAGCTTCCCCGTTTGCGTCTTCATTCTCGATAAGTCGGCAATCGCCGCATTTAACCGATAGGAATTTCTTATTCAAGTGCCCTTCTCTGATAAGCCATTCGATAGCGTCAACCACATTGTCCATCAGGTTCTCTTTGTCGAAGGATTTTGCGCAATTGTAAGTATTGTCACCTTCCCCGTCCTTGATCCAGTCCGATGCGTACATTAACTCAACGAAATTTCCGGATAGGTAATAAACCATCCCGTCAATATCATCTTGGTATGATTTAGGCATCATGTCTATCAGCTTGGATAGAGACCAAGCCGGGAATGCCATATCTTGACCCACGTGCCCTTCAATCCTTCTATATTCAAATGCGACCGGACATTCGAACTCGTCAAGATACATGTCCGCCGTCTTCGGGTTCACCCCGGCCTCTAATAGCCGGTGGGATTGTTCTTTATTCGTGCAAATTTGATTCATGATTGTTTATTTAATTGTTAAATCGGTCATTGAACATTATTTTCTTCATGCTTTATTTCTCCTTCTTGTTGATCGCCTCATGAAGCGAATTATACACCCGGGCGAATATTTTTCTTTGCTCTTTGTCTTTTAATGAGTCCGCAAACTTGTGCATGACCATCTTCTTCTTGTTATCCCAGATTATCCGTGCCTTATCCACGCCGTCAACAAACAATATATGCGGATATTTACCCCATTGTATCAATATGCCATTATCGATAAGATCTGTGATCTCCTTTGGCATTAGCTCCTTATTACGGGCCATGCCTATGAGCTTACTTTCCTCTCGCTCTATGGCCGACTTGGTTTTGTCTATCTCCTTTTGGAGATTGGATATAGCGTTGTTCTGCCTATCCCATCTTCGCATAGTGGCCGGGCCGTTCCTCTTATCGTTAAGAGGTTGCCCGTTAGCGGAGGCTACATCCCCAAAGTGTTCGTTGATCTTTTTGTCTAATTTATCCTCTTTCTTTTTAAGAGAGGATTTTAGTATCTTTAGTCTACTCATATTTATCCTCCTTCACCTCTAAAAATATTACATCTTGATTGTCTTCTCTTTGGAGATCCAAACAAGCCATATTCCCACATTCTCCTTTAGGTCTGCTAAAGAAATAGCAGTCAATGCAAAGACCCTCGCAAACCTTTAGATTAACCTTCCCTTGACGGAACGTCTCGCCTATAGCGTATTCTTTAGCCATATTTACCCCTCCTGTATTATGACATCCCCATCCTTATCCGTGAACACGTCC
>ERZ827458.581-NODE-581-length-47280-cov-5.599619_pt1 | contig 47280 bp, 48 predicted proteins | sample MGYA00519706_ERZ827458 | MGnify/ENA primary metagenome ERZ827458 (study PRJEB31778, sample SAMEA3449309) | human gut metagenome | biome: human gut; feature: human-associated habitat; material: faeces | place: United Kingdom | collected 2010/2012 ...
GCGGAAATCTAAAACAAACGGGGTATGAGACATGAAGAAATTGTTAGCAACCATTCTGGCGCTGGTCATGGCGGTGGGCGTCACCACCATTTCGTGGGCTAGTGAAGTCGAAAATGTGGCGCAGACCACGAAGGGCAACACGACTACACAGTATTCATCTTTGGCGGAGGCACTGAACGCGGCCAAGGATGGCGGCACGGTGGAACTGCTGAAAAATGTTACACTTACCGGAAATTGGACGACGGTAGGTACTGAGTCCGAGCCGTTTAAGGGCACCTTTGACGGTAAGGGCTATACCATCACCGGACTGAACATCCCCACCAACGACAATGAGTATGTGGGCCTTATCGGCATACTGGATGGCGGTACGGTCAAGAATGTGAAGTTCGCCAGTGTGTCCGTCACCGGCAAGGATGATGTGGGCACGGCGGTTGGCCGTATCATCAATGGCGGCATTGTGTCCGGTGTGCAGGTGCTGGGCGGCACAGTCAGCGGCGCTAAGCGCGTTGGCGGTGTGGTCGGCAGCATCAAGGCCAGCGGAACGGTGAGCGATTGCACCAACGCGGCGGTTGTGACCGCAAATGACCGCAATGCCGGTGGTATTGTGGGTTCTGCTTACTACACTGAGACTGGCAAGCAGATGTACATTACCAACTGTGTGAACAACGGTGCGGTGACGGCCTCCGGTGTATGCGGTGGTATCGTCAGCCTGTCCGCTGCAAATGTCTCCGGTAATACCAACACGGCTGAGGTAAAAGGTACAGAGGTTGGCGGCATCGTGGGTGAGCAGAAGTCCTATGGCTCTGTGACCAATAACACCAACAGCGGCGCCGTTACGTATACTAATGGGGCGAATACCTATGGCGCGGGCGGTATCATTGGCTGGCTGCGGTATCATGGTACAAGTGAAGCCAGCGCGTATGAAGTGTCTGACATTATTTCTGTGACCGGCAACAAGAACTCCGGCAGTGTGACCGGAGGCAACGATGCCGGTGGTATCGTGGGAACAGTGTACAATTCCGCGGTCATTATGAACAACCAGAATACGGCGACATCCATCTCCGCTGCTACTTTTGCGGCGGGCATCGTGGGCAACTATCAGACCGTCGAGACTCCCACGGCAGAGGCACCTGCACAGAACAAGCTGACCTTCGGTAGCAACAACACCTCCACGACGCCGCTGGAGCAGATTAACGCGAATTGTAAGGATCTGCTGATCTATACCAACGGTAATCCCATCATAGAAGAGGTGGTCCCCGACCCCACTCCCGAGCAGCCGCCCCACTACTACTACCACCCCACCACCGACACCAAGACCGACACCACCAAGGGTTCCCCCAAGACCTTCGACGCGGGCATCGGTATCTACGCGGTGACGGCAGTGCTGTCCGTTACCGGCATGGCCTGGACCGCTAAAAAGCGTCACTGAGAGCAAAAAAAAGAAAGCCCGAAAGGGCTTTCTTTTTTGCCCCGGCCAGCGGGCAAAAAGAGAGCACCCTGCCGGGTGCTCCTTTTTTTAATCAACGATATCCACAGACACCTTGGCGCCGGTGCGCTGGGCGTAGGAACGGATCACGGTGCGTATCTCCTTGGCGATACGGCCCTGACGTCCGATGACCTTGCCCATGTCCTCCGGCGCGACGCGAAGCTGAAGCGTCAGCTCGTCACCGTTTTCCACCTCGGTCACGCTGACCTGCTCCGGGTGCTCCACAAGGTTCTGCGCGATATACAGCAGCAGATCCTTCATGGCGCGCTCCCGACTTACAGTACGTCGACCTTCTTCAGCAGGGCGCGAACGGTATCGGTGGGCTGGGCACCGGTCTTGATCCACTCGCGGGCGCGGTCAGCGTCGATACTGATCTTGGCGGGGGAGACAGTGGGATCATAGGTGCCGATCTCCTCGATGAAGCGGCCGTCGCGGGGATAGCGGGAATCGGCGACGACGACGCGATAATAGGGGGCCTTCTTAGCGCCCATTCTTCTCAGACGAATTTTAACCATTGTTGTGTTCCTCCATGTAAATTGATTGTTTTATATCTGTTAAATGCGACTGCACTTACACACTTTTTCTGCTTTTTTTAACTTTATTTCAACCGTTTTTTTCGGCCAAAACCGTGCATGGCGCCTCTGGCCACCTTGCCGCCGAAGCCGCCCATCATGCCGCCCAGGCCGCGCATACCGCCGCCCTTGGTCATGGCTTTGGTCATCTGCTGCAGCATCTCAAAGGATTTCAGCAGGCGGTTGACATCCACCACCTCCAGCCCACAGCCAGCGGCGATACGCTTTTTGCGGCTGGCGTTGAGGATCTGCGGATTTTCGCGTTCCAGCGGGGTCATGGACTGGATGATGGCCTTGTTGTGGGCCATCTGCTTCTCGTCGATCTGGCTGGGGTCGAAGCCCTTAGCCATGCCGCCGGGGAGCATATCGGCGATCTGGCTCAGGTCGCCCATGCTTTGCAGCTGCTCCATCTGATCCAGATAGTCGGTGAGGGTCAGGCGGTTCTTGCGGAGCTTTTCCTCCAGCTTTTTCGCCTGTTTTTCGTCGTACTGCTGCTCGGCCTTCTCAATGAACGTGAGCATATCGCCCATGCCCAGTATCCGCCCGGCCATGCGGTCGGGGTGGAAAGGCTCGATCATGTCCAGCTTTTCGCCGGTACCCACGAACTTGATGGGCTTACCGGTGACGGCCCGGATGGACAGGGCAGCACCGCCGCGGGCGTCGCCGTCCAGCTTGGTCAGCAGCACGCCGTCGATGCCCAGCGCGTCGTCAAAGGCCTTGGCGGCATTGACCGCGTCCTGGCCGGTCATGGCGTCCACCACAAGGAGTATCTCGTTGGGATGAACGGCAGCCTTGACGGCCTTCAACTCGTCCATCAGTGCCTCGTCGATATGCAGACGGCCGGCGGTGTCCAGAAAGACGATGTCGTGGCCGTGGTCAGCGGCGTACTTCACCGCCTCCTTGGCGATGGTCACCGGGTCGATCTGCCCCATCTCGAAGACGGGGATGTCCAGCTGCTTGCCCACCACCTGCAGCTGGTTGATGGCGGCGGGACGGTATACGTCGCAGGCCACCAGCAGAGGGCGCTTGCCGAAGCTGCGGCGCATGAGCCCCGCCAGCTTGGCGCCGTTTGTGGTCTTGCCGGCGCCCTGCAGACCCACCATCATCACAACGGTGGGGCCCTTGGAGGCGGTGGTCAGGCGGGCGTTGGTGCCGCCCATCAGCGCCGTCAGCTCCTGGTTTACGATCTTGATGATCTGCTGGGCGGGGGTCAGGCTGTCCAGTACGTCGGTGCCGACGCACTTTTCGGTGACGTCCGCCACGAAGTCCTTGACGACCTTATAGCTGACGTCGGCCTCCAGCAGGGCCAGACGCACCTCGCGCATACCCTCGCGGACATCGGCTTCGGTAAGGCGGCCCTTACCGCGCAGGCGCTTGAATACGCCGTTCAGTTTTTCGCTAAGTCCCTCAAATGCCATGGGTCGTTACTCCTTCAGGGCGGCGGCAGCGTCCAAGATCGTCTCCGCCAATTCCTCTAACCGGGGATTTTCGTACTGCCGGTAGTTGATGGTTTTAATGTCTCCGGCAGCGGTGATGATACGGTCCACGTGCTGCTGCATCTGCAAAAAGCGGCGGACCAGGCCGGTCTTGTCCTCCAGCTCGGTCATAGCGTTCTCCGCGCGAACGATCACGTCCCGTACGCCCTGCCGGGAAATGCCGCAGTTCTCCGCGATCTCTGCCAGGGACAGGTCCTCATTATAATACAGGTCGAACAGCTCACGCTGCCGTGGGGTCAGGATATCGCCGTAAAAATCGAACAGCATGGTCATGCGGTATGTCTGGTTTTTCACGGTGTGGCCTCCTTCTGTAAAGTTATATGCCTTTACAACATCGAATATCATACACGATTTCGGGAGAAATGTCAAGGTGAAAAATGGGGCGGCGGAAAAAATATTCCCTCCGGCGAAAGCCGAAGGGAACAGAAGACGGGATCAGTGCTTCAAACGCTTGTCGCACCGCTTGCTGAGCCAGGTGCCCACGCTTTGAAACAGCTGCACCAACAGGATCAGAATGACCACCGCCACCAGCATTACCAGGTACTTATAGCGATAGTAGCCGTAGTCGATGGCGATCTTGCCCAGGCCGCCGCCGCCGATGATGCCGCTCATGGCGGAGTAGCCCAGAATGGTGGTCAGCGCGATGGTGACATTCTGGATCAGGGAGGGAACGCTCTCGGGGATCATCACCTTGCAGATGATCTGCATGGGGGTGGCGCCCATGCTCTGGGCGGCCTCAATGATATTACCATCCACCTCGCGGAGACTGCTCTCCACCAGACGTGCCACAAAGGGGAACGCCGCCGCCACCAGCGGAACGATGGTGGCCGTGGTGCCCACGGCGGTGCCGATGAGCAGACGGGAGAGGGGGAATACCATGATCATCAGGATCAGGAAGGGGATGGAGCGCAGCAGGTTGATGATGACGTTGATGACCTGCATGAGCCAGCGGGGCAGGGGCAGGACGCCGTTTTTCTCGCCGGCCACCAGCAGCACGCCCAGGGGCAGGCCAAGCACCAGCGACAGCGCCGTGCTGACCACGGTGACGTAAAACGTCTCCCAGATGGCAAAGGGCAGGGAGGGCAGCACACTCATCAGATCCTGTACGGACTGGGCGGAGAACAGATTACTGTACATGGTGGTCCACCTCCTCGACCTGAACATTGGCCACATTGTGGATAAAGGCCACGGCCTTATCGTACTGTGCGCTGGGGATGCCCAGCATCATGCTGCCGTATACCGTTTCGGACAGCTTCTGCGTGCTGGCGGAGATCACGTTGCAGAAGACGCCCTCCTCCGCCGCCAGCCGTGCGATGAGGGGGATACTGGTGGTCTTGCTGTCCTTGAACACCAGGCGGACCAGCTTTTCGTCCTGGGGGTTGTATACCTGCGCGTCCGCGCCGCCGGGGAACACCAGCCGCCGTCCGGCCTCGGACTTTGGCGCGGCGAACACCGTGCCCACCATGCCAGATTCGGCCACACAGCCGTCGTCCAGGATAGCCACGTGGGAGCAGACCTCCTTCACCACGCTCATCTGATGGGTGATGATGACCACGGTGATGTTCAGCTTTTGATTGATGTCCCGGATCAGCTCCAGTATCTGTCGGGTGGTCTTGGGGTCCAGGGCGCTGGTGGCCTCGTCGCACAGCAGCACCTTGGGGTCGGTGGCCAGGGCACGGGCGATGGCCACGCGCTGCTGCTGCCCGCCGGACAGCTGGGCCGGATAGGCGTCTGCCTTGTCAGGCAGGCCCACCAGTTCCAGCAGCTCGCGCCCGCGCTTTTCCGCGTCGGCCCGCTTTACACCGGAGATCTCCATGGGGAAGCAGACGTTACGCAGGCAGGTGCGCTGCATGAGCAGGTTGAAGTGCTGGAAGATCATAGTGATGTTCCGACGGGCGGCGCGCAGCTGGGCGGGGGTCATGGTGTCCAGCCGCTGGCCGTCCACGATGATCTCGCCTTTTGTGGGGCGCTCCAGCAGGTTGATGCAGCGCACCAGCGTGCTCTTGCCCGCGCCGGACATACCGATAATGCCGTAGATGTCTCCATCCTCAATGGTCAGGGACACATCCTTCAATGCGTCCACGCCTCCGTTGGCACCGGAGTCGTATGTCTTGCTTACGTGTTTCAGTTCTATCACGACGGCGTTCCTCGTTTCTGTTTAATTCGCGCTGTTTCCTTTCTGCATCCCCCGCGCCCTGGCGGGAGCTCCGGAAAAGAAACCGGGCGTTTCGCATTGTCCTGTTTCCGCGGCGTTCCCCGCCCTGTGCAGGGCGGGGAACACGCGAGGGGGTGAGGAGGGTAAAATCCTGTTGTTTTATGTTACTGGGCGGAGGTGCTCAGCGCGTCCAGCGTGGTCTGCTTGCCGCCGTACAGACCCATGGGCTCCACGTGGATGGCGGCGACGGAGGCGATGTGGGTGCCGTTCTGGGCATTGAAGTCCTCCAGATAGGGCAGGTGCTGGAAGTAGTTGGCAGTCACGGTGCCGTCATCCACCACGGTGTTGGGTACCACATAGTCGGTGAACTCCTTGATATCCAGCGTGATGTCCTTGGCGGCCAGGATCTCCTTGGCCACCTTCAGGATCTCGGCGTGGGGCGTGGGGGAAGCGGCCACGGTGATGGTCTCGCCCTTCAGCGCGTCATAGTCCACGGAAGCGTCATAGCCGTCAGTGGGGTTCTCCACCACGGAAACCACGGAGCCGGTGTACTTCTCAGCGATGAAGTCGGCCACCTGCTTGCTCTCCAGGGCGGCTTTCAGAGCCAGGATCTTGGGGGCGGTCTCGTTGCCCTCCTTGACGGCCAGAATGTTGGCGTAGGCGGAGGCGCTACCCTCGATCAGCAGGGAGTCATTCACGGGGTTCAGGCCGGCGTTGATGGCGTAGTTGCTGTTGATCACGGCGTAGTCCACGTCGGGCAGCAGGTTGGGCAGCTGGGCGGCCTCAGCCTCCACGATCTCCACATTGTACGGATTCTCCACGATGTCGTTCTTGGTGGCGGTGATGCCCACGCCGTCCTTCAGCTTGATGATGCCGTTCTCCTGCAGCAGCAGCAGGGCGCGGGCTTCGTTGGTGGTGTCGTTGGGTACGCCGATCTTGATGACAGGAGCGTCGGTCTTGTCGCCGCTGTCGTCGGTCTTGCTGCCGCAGGCAGCCAGGCTCAGAGCCAGTACAGCGGCCAGGGCCAGGGTGATGATCTTAGTCAAAGTGTTGTGTTTCATGTTCGCAGTCTCCTTTGAAATGATTAAACTTGGTTGGTTACGATTTTATCTCAGCACCGCCGCCCGGCCGGAACGGCGGTACATAAGCAAAACAAAAACAGCGGCTGGTCATCACTGACCCTCCGCTGTCTGCTCACACATCGGCTTTTGCAAGCCGTCAAACAGTTTTCGGAAAGCTGATGACCTTTTCGGCGCGACGAAACATGCACATGGACATCATACCCATGCACATCTCGCACATCATCATGGTGACGTTACGCTTCATGTCGGCTTTCCTCCTCGCTGTGATTTTCCCTGTCGGAATGGTGGCATAATACGCCCTTAACGCGCCGTTGTCAACCCTTTTTTCACCTTTCTGCGTTTTTTACAAAAAACATACAGGACTGGTATGTGATTTCGTGTATTTTGGTTATTTGACTATTGGGGCTTGCATGGGGCACAATATGTGGTATAATTGTTGACGAAATAATACAATACGTGGGGAGAGATGGGTGTGACATCCAAGGTTTTCGACTATATTACCATGGAGCAGCGGCGGCAGGAAACAACGGTGGAACTGATCGCCAGCGAGAATTTCACCAGCGAGGCGGTATGCCGCGCCGTGGGCAGTTGCCTGACCAACAAGTATTCCGAGGGGTATCCCGCCCACCGGGAGATGGGAAATCAGGGGCGCTACTACGGCGGCTGCTTGGTGGTGGACGAGCTGGAGACGTACTGCATCGCCAAGTGGAGGGAGGTATTTCACACCGACTACCATGTGAACGTGCAGCCTCACAGCGGTACCTCCGCCAATCTGGCGGCGTATATGGCGCTGCTGCAGCCGGGAGACCGGATCCTGTCCATGAGTCTGGCCAACGGTGGGCACCTGTCCCACGGACTGCCGGTAAATGCCTCCGGCAGGCTGTATGACATAGCGGCCTACGATGTGGACGAAAACGGCCTGATCGACTATGACGGTATGGAGAGGCTTGCGCGGGAGTTGAAGCCGCGGCTGATCATCGCAGGAGCGTCGGCCTACAGCCGGACCATCGACTTTGCACGCTTTGCCCGGGCGGCGCAGGCGGCGGGGGCGTATTTCATGGCGGACATCGCTCACATTGCCGGGCTGGTGGCGGCGGGGGAGCACCCCAGCCCCTTTGGACTGGCAGATGTGGTCACGACCACGACGCACAAGACGCTGCGCGGCCCGCGAGGCGGACTGATCTTCTGCCGGCCGGAGCTGGCGAAAAAGGTGGACAGCGCCGTTTTTCCCGGTATGCAGGGCGGCCCTTTGCAGCACGTGATCGCCGGCAAGGCGGTGGCTGCGGAGGAGGCGCTGACCCCGGAGTACCGGGCGTATATCCACCGTGTGGTGGTCAACTGCAGGGCGATGGCGGCGGAGTTCATGGCCATGGGCTACAAGGTCGTTACCGGCGGCACGGACAACCATCTGTTTTTGCTGGATCTGACGGATACCGGACTTACCGGACGTGAGGTACAGGAGGAATTGGACCGCTGCGGTATTACGCTGAATAAGAACTGCGTCCCCGGGGACAAACGCTCGCCGTTCCAGACCAGCGGCGTCCGCATCGGCACCGCCGCCATGACCACCAAGGGCTATACGGCGGAGGATTTCTGCCGCGTTGCCCACCGTATCGACGAGGTGGTGCGGCAGATGATGGCGGAAAAGGCCGCGCAGGCGTAAGGCGCCTTAAAGAGAGCAAAAAAGTATCCCGCGGCACAGCCGCGGGATACTTTTTATGTTGGTTATGCTGCGGTTTTCCGCAGGAACCGCCGGAGGAACCACACGGCCATTACCGCGCACAGCGCCTCGGAGATCACCGGCGCAAACCAAATGCCCGTGCCGCCCACGGCTGCCGCCAACAGCAGCAGCGCACCGGCCTGGAAGAGCAGGCCACGGCCCACGGAGATGGAAATAGCCGCCTTCGGTCGCTCCACCGCCGTCAGGAAGCCGCCCATGAGGATGTTGCTTCCCAGCAGTATGTAGCACAGACCGTACCGCCGCAGCGCGCCCGCGGTGTCCGCCGCCAGCCACGGCTTATCCGCGTCCACGAATATGCCGGCGATCTGCGGCGCGAACAGCATCACCCCGGCGAAGATCACCGCCGTCATGATGCCCACCGCTGTAAAGCCATACCGCAGCAGCTTCTTGTAGCCCGCCGCGTCCCCCTTGCCGTAGTGGTAGCTGACCAGCGGCTGGCTGCCCTGCGAGATGCCCAGCATGGTGTTGATGATGAGGGTGTTCACATAGGCGATGATGGTGTAGCTCACCAGAGCGTCATCACCCAGACAGCGCAGGATTACCCGGTTGAACAGGAAGATCATCACGCCGTTGCACAGCTCCGTTACGCCGTCGGCAAAGCCCAGCGGGATCAGCCGCTTGTAGATGCCCCAGTCCATCCTGAACTTCACAAAGTGGAAGGTGTTGTGTCCGCCCAGGAAGTGGCGCAGATAGATGATGCACGTCAGAAGCTGGGACAGTCCCGTGGCCACCGCCGCGCCCCACACGCCCCAGTCCAGAAGGAAGATGGCGATATAGTCCAGCACGCAGTTGGCCAGACAGCCGGTGATGACCGTCAGAATTGCCAGACGGGGATAGCCGTCGGTCTTGATCAGCACCTCCATGTTATAGGAGATGATGAAGCACAGCGCGAAAGGGGCCAGGCCCCGGAGATAATCGATGGTATATTGATACGTTACGCCCTTTGCGCCCAGCAGCACGGCGAACGGCTCCAGAAATACGAAAACGAGGACGGTGATGGTCAGGCCGACGCACGTCAGCAGCACGATGTTCTGAGAGAACAGGCTATTGGCCTTCTCGCCTTGGTTTTGTCCCAGATAGATGGCGATGATGGTGCTGGTACCGACGGCGAAGATGACGCCGATGGAGAACAGCACGTTGGTGAAGGGCACCGCCAGATTTACCGAGGCCATGGCGTATTCGTTCACACCCTTGGATACCATCAGCCCATCCACGATGGAGTACAGGCTGAAAACCATGAGGGATGCCACCGTAGCGGCTACGAAATGCAGAAATTGTGATAACAGACTTCGCTCATTGAGCATTTTCGATGATTTTCCTTTCTTTCCTGATAGACACCGTCCCGGACGGTATCTCTGATGCATTCTATTCTAACGAAAATTTCCGGGAAAGTCAAATATACTTGCCGTTAAGAGCAAGAGAGTATATAATGAAAACCACAAGAAAAACTGGGAGGTATACCCTATGAAGCTCTATGTGATGGACGCCTTTGCCAATCGGATCTTCGGCGGCAACCAGGCGGGCGTGGCACTGCCGGACCGGGAGCTGTCTGATGAGACCATGCGGCAGATCGCTGCGGAGATGAAGCACTCGGAGACGGCCTTTATACATATGGAGCCGGACGGCTCCGTATCCCTGCGCTATTTCACCCCCGCCGGGGAGGTGGACCTGTGCGGCCACGCCACGGTGGCGTCCTTCGCCCTGCTGCGGCAGCTGGAGAAGATCGGCGACGGCGACCACACGGCCCATACGAAGGCCGGGGAGCTGAACATCACCGTCAGGGGCGGCACCGTCTGGATGGATATGGCGCCGCCGCAGCTGATCGGTGACATCCCGGCAGCGGAGCGCGCCGCGCTGTACGCCGCCTATGGCCTGACGGAGGCGGACTGCCCGGAGGGATATATCCCACGGATGGTGTCCACCGGTCTGGCGGATATTATGATGCCCGTCCGGGACCATGAGACGCTCATGCGGGCAGTGCAGAACGCACCAGTGGTCACGGAGCTGTCACGGAAGTACGATGTGACCGGCGTGCATATGTTCTGCCCGGGGCGGGACGGCGTGACGGCCTGGTGCAGCAACTACGCGCCCCTGTACGACATCCCGGAGGAGTGTGCCACCGGGACCAGCAACGGTGCACTGACGTATTATCTCTACCTGCGAGGCGATGTGAAGCCGGAGCGGGAGAATGTGTTTTTGCAGGGCGAGCACATGGGCAGGCCCAGCGAGATACGCAGTATGCTGTATGAAAAGGACGGCGCCGTGACCGTCCGTATCGGCGGCAGCGCGGTCATGAGCCTGGATTGTGAACTGAAGCTGTGAGCAAAAAAAGAAAGCCCGCGAGGGCTTTCTTTTTTTGCGGATATAGGTCCCGGCGAAGCGGGAACAGGTATCAGACGTAGCGCTGAGTGGTGACGTCGAACACGCCGCGGGTGGTGATACGCAGACTGGGGATCACCGGCAGGGCCATGAAGCTCAGGGTCATAAACGGGTCGATACCGGTGGACACGCCCAGGTCGTAGGCGGCCTTTTTTGCGTTCTCCAGGTCGCGGTTCACGTTCACCAGCGTGTCGTCAGACATGATGCCGGCGATGGCCAGCAGCAGCTCGCCCTTTACCTGACCGTTCTCCACTACGGTGATGCCGCCGTGCTGCTGTACGATGCGGTTGGCGGCGAAGGCCATATCCTCCTCATTGGTACCCACTACGATGATGTTGTGGCTGTCGTGGCTGATGCTGGTGGCCACGGCACCCTTTTGCAGGCCGTAGCCCTTGATGTAGCCCAAGCCGATGTGGTGGGTGTTCTTATGACGCTCGATGACGGCGATCTTCAGAATGTCATAGTCCACATCGATACGGTCGGTGTAGCCGCCGTCGGTGGTGGTGATCTCGCCGTTGACCATGCCAATGACCGCGTGGGGACGGCTGTCGGTAAAGTCGGCGGCGGTCAGCGGGGCCACGTGGAAGGTGTCGTGGGCGCGGTTGACCAGATAGGGGTCGATCTCCGGGACGGGGAAGTCCGCCACCACGCCATGGTCTACCATCAGTACGCCGCGCTTGTAGACCTTTTCGATGTTAAAGTGGTCAAAGTCGTCGATGATGACGAAGTCCGCCAGATAGCCGGGTGCAATGGCACCGCGGTTGTTCAGCAGGAAGTAGCGGGCAGCGTTGTGGCAGGCGGCCTTGATGGCGGTAATGGGGTCGGCGCCCAGGGAGATGGCCTTTTTGACGATGTAGTCGATGTGACCCTTTTCCAGCAGGTCGTTGGGGTGCTTGTCATCGGTGCAGAACATACAGCGTTCCACATACTTGTCGCACAGCAGGGGGACCAGCGCCTCCAGATTGCGGGCTGCGGTGCCCTCGCGGATCATAATGAACTGGCCGCGCTGGAGCTTTGCGATGGCGTCGTTCAGGTCGTGGCACTCGTGGTCGGAGTACACGCCGGCGGCGATGTAGGCGTTCAGGTCGTTGCCCACCAGGTCGGGGGCGTGGCCGTCGATCTTCTTGTGATGGGCCTGGCTGGCCACGATCTTCTCCACCACCTGGGGATCGCCGTTGATGGTGCCCACGAAGTTCATCATCTCGGCCAGACCCTGTACGCGGGGATGGTCATAGAAGCTGTCGATAGCCCGGTAGTCCAGGTTGGCGCCGGACTCGTCCAGCGGCGTGGCCGGCACGCAGGAGGGCAGCATAAAGCGCACGTCCACGGGCAGGTCCTCGGTGGCCTGGAGCATATACTCGATGCCATCGGTGCCCATGACGTTGGCGATCTCGTGGGGGTCGGTGATGACGGTGGTGGTGCCATGGGGCAGCACCGCCTTGGCAAACTCCGTGGGACTGACCAGGGAACTCTCCAGATGAATGTGGGCGTCCACAAAGCCGGGGAGGACGATCTTACCGCCCATATCTACCTCTGTATTGCCGCTGTATTCACCCATGCCCACGATCAGGCCCTCGGCCACGGCGATGTCGCCGTGACACAGCTCGTTGGAGAATACGTTGACATAGGTGGCGTTTTTCAGCACCAGGTCGGCCTTTTCACGGCCGGCGGCCACGGCGATGACCCGCAGCTTTTTCGTCAGCTTCCGGTTGATCTTGCCGGCATAGCTCTCTTTTACTGCCATAATGGAACTGCTCCTTTCTCCCGCTCAAAGCATTAGTTTTACTAATTCTACATATTACCATAACTTATCACAAAAGTCTATCCCCGCACGCTATAAAAAATGTGCGGCAGATGGCGGCGGTCATACGGTTTTGCTAATGAGAACAAAAAAAAGAAGCGCCCGCAGGCGCTTCTTTTCACTTGATGCTTCCGTCGGCGTTGAATACCGGAAGGACACCCAGGTACTTGATGTCCTTGCGGTCTGCCGCACCGCCCTCGGCCAGCACGGCGATGCGGTCCACTACGGTACCGCCGGCCATCTTCACCAGCTCCTCCATGGCGTGGAGGGAGCCGCCGGTGGAGATCACGTCATCCATGAGAACGATGCGCTTGCCGCGGATCAGGTCGGCGTCGTCACGGCCCAGATACAGCTTCTGCACCCCGGCGGTGGTGATGGATTTATCCTCCACGTGCAGGGGGTCGGGCATATACGCCTTGGGGCCCTTGCGGGCGATGAAATACTTTTTCGCACCGCTTTGACGGGCCATCTCGTGGATCAGGGGGATGGACTTAGCCTCGGCGGTGAACAGATAGTCGTAGCTGTCTGCCTCCAGCATGGCCAGCATATCACGGGCGCAGGCTACGGTCAGCTCCGCGTCGCCAAAGCAGATGAAGGCGCCGATGTACAGGTCGTCCGTGACCTTACAGATAGGCAGCTCCCGGTGGAGCCCAGCGATGTCCATGGGATAAACAGGCATGATACAAAACTCCTTCAAGCGGTCCTGCCTGCGGGCAGCCGCGCATAATAAGCGGCGCATGGGGCGCCGTAACCCTAATTATAGTAAATCGTTCGACAAAAGTCAAGGATAAAGCAGTTCGCCGAAGCTGGAGATGTAACGGTCACAGGTGCGGGCCATTTCGTCAGCGGTGGAGGCAAAGTAGGGGTCTGCCACGCCCACGGTGTGCATCCCGGCGGCCTTGGCGCCGCGGATGGCCTCCACGGAGTCGTCGAACAGGGTGCAGTCTGCGGGGGAGACGCCCAATGCGGCGGCGACCTTCTCCCAGAGGGCGGGGTACTTTTTCTCGGTGCCCAGCTCCTGGGCGAAGAAAATACGCTCGAAATAGGGCAGCAGGCCCAGGTGGGTCAGCGCCGTACGGCAATGAACAGGGACCGCGCTGGTGACCACAGCCATACGCTCGCCGCGGCGCTTCATCTGATCCAGATAGGCGCGGACACCGGGCTTTTCCGTTACGTCCGTGGCGTAAATGTCGCCGGCCATCTCCATCCACTCGGCCATGATGGCGGCTTCGCTCTCCGGCAGATGGCAGAATTCCTTTGTGAATTTGGCCGCCAGCGGGAAGATGGTGTGGGCCACGCCCTCATAGTATTCCTGCGTATAGGGCAGACCTCGCTTCTCCAAGAAACGCGTGTCCACGTCCTTCCAGATGCCGTTGGAGTCGATCAGCGTTCCGTCCATGTCAAACAGCAGCATGGGAAACCTCCTTTTCCGGGGAAATATGGCTTGCTATTCCGCGTCGCAGGTGTTATCATATCATGGTTATTGGACGCTGTAAATGGGGAAACTACCCGATTTCTGTAGGAAAGTGAGGGGAAACGTATGCAAACGGTCAACTACCGCAAGGGCCTGGGGGCTATGTCGGTGTGCTTTTTCATCTGGGGTTTCCAGCCGCTGTACTGGTATATGTGCACCAATGTGTGCGGCGAGATCGACACGTTTTTCATCATGGCCTGCCGCATTATCTGGGCAGCGGTGGCCTGCCTGTGTATTCTGAAGGTGCAGGGAAAGCTGCCGCAGCTGTGGGCCGTATTCAAGGACAAGCAGGTGCTCAAGCGGGAGATGCCTGCATCGGTGCTGCTGTTCGGCGATTGGCTGGTATACCTGTGGGCGGTGCAGAACGGCCGCGTGCTGGAGTGCAGCCTGGGCTACTACATCCAGCCGCTGGTGGTATTTGCCTTGGGGGCCGTTATCTTCCGCGAGAAGATGAATTGGCGGCACTTTGTGATCATTGCCATCGTGGTGGTCGGCATCGTGTTCAGCACCTCCGGCTTCGGCGGCGTGCCCTATGTGACCATCGCCCTGGCGCTGATGTTCTCCATCTATGCAGCCATCAAGAAGAGCTTGACCATCGATTCCATCGTGTCTACCACGTCAGAGATCCTGATGATGGTGCCGGTGGCGCTGCTGTTCATCCTGTTTTTCCGTATGGGAGACAACGGTATGGGCAGCATGACAGTCATCAAGCAACTGCTGATGATCGGCGGCGGTGTGATCACCGGACTGCCTATGGTGTTTTATTCCATCGGCGTTAGGCATCTGCCGCTGATGACCACGGGCATCTGCCAGTATATCAGCCCGTCTCTGTCTATTATTTGCGGTGCTATCATGGGCGAGGCCCTGACCCACGAGAAGCTTGTGAGCTTCCTGTTTATCTGGACGGGTGTTATCCTGTATGTGCTGAACACCGTCTATGAGGAGAAGCAGAAGAAAAAGGCCGCCGTGCAATAGCGTATCAGGGGCCGTCCCGGAGGGGGCGGCCCTTTTGCAGGGGACGGGCCCGTTTGAATGGTTTACAAACGGGGAAAACTGTGGTACAATACCATGTATTATGGGTCAGTGTGTCCAAAGGAGGCGAGCGCTGTGCAGGGAAAACTCATCGTGTTCGAGGGGACGGACGGGTCCGGCAAGGCTACCCAGTCCCGGCTGCTGTGCGAGGAACTGACGCGCCGCGGTATCCCTTTCCGCAAGCTGGAGTTCCCCCGGTATCAGGAGGAGTCCTCTGCGTTGATCCGCCTGTATCTGGGCGGTGCCTTCGGGGACAAGCCCGGCGACGTGAATGCCTATGCCGCGTCAGTGTTCTACTCTGTGGATCGCTATGCCTCCTACAAACAGGACTGGGGCGCGTACTATGAGCAGGGCGGACTGGTCATTGCGGATCGATACACCACCAGCAACGCCGTTCACCAGACCGGTAAGCTGCCGCCTGAGCAGCGGGACGGTTTTCTCGACTGGCTGTTTGACTTCGAGTACCGGCTGTTGGGGCTGCCGGAGCCCACACGGGTGCTGTATCTGGATATGCCCACAGAGGCCACGGAACAGATGATGCGCCTGCGGGAGGCCGCCACCCACACCACTGCTGACATCCACGAGAAGGACGAGGAATACCTGCGCCGCTGCCGGGAAAACGCCGCCCATGTGGTGGCACGCTGCGGCTGGACGCGCATTGACTGCGCCCGGGCGGGCGCGCCTCGCCTGATAGACGACATACACAACGAAGTGATGACCTGCGTGGCCGATCTTATCGGCTGACGCTGGGAAAGGAGCAAAGACTTATGGGAAACCGTGAAGAACGAAACGAATACGCCACGGCGAAGTGGGACGCCGAGGAGGTCCGCCGGCAGGCGTCCTCCGAGCAGCGCCGCCACAGTGACCGCCGCCGTCAGGCCAAGCGCAACCGGACAATCATCTATCTGGCCTGTGTAGTGCTGGTATCCTGCCTGCTGGCGGGCATCGGTTGGCTGCTGGTCAACGACGTGTGTTCGCTGAACAAGCCCTATACCGAGGTGGAGATCACCGTAGAGGAGGGTGACAGCCGGGGAGATGTGGCCAAGAAGCTGCACGACGCGGGGCTGGTGAATTCCCGACTGGTGTTCAATATTGCCGGCACGTTCCTGCACTACAACCGCTACGTGGAGCCGGGGACCTACAAGCTGAACAGTGATATGGACTTCCGCGCCCTGATTACCAATATGCACGACTGGGAGACGGACGCCAAGGAGGCCCAGGGCCTGATCAAGGTCACCATCCCCGAGGGCTACACCGTCCGGGAGATCATCGATCTGCTGGCGGAGAAGGGCGTGGCCACCAAGGAGGATCTGGAGGATGCCTGCGCCAACTTTGCGTATGAGGACTACGATTTCCTGGATGACGACAAGCTGGGCAGCATCGATCGCATGGAGGGCTTCCTGTTCCCCAGCACCTATGAATTCGACAAGAACCGGTCCGCGGTGTATACGGTGGAGACGATGCTGGTGTACTTCAAAAACAGCATCAGCCAGCAGATGCTGGCGGACATCAAGGCGTCTCCGTACTCCCTGCAGGAGATCATCACCATGGCATCCCTGATCGAGAAGGAGTCCATCGGCGACGACACCGAGCGCAAGAACATCAGTTCTGTCATCCACAACCGTCTGGAGAACCCGAGCAGTGAGAAGGGCGGAAGAGCGCTGCAGCTGTGCTCTACCATCAACTATATCATGAAGCACGACGGGGTCAAGACCTTCGATACAGAGATCGACAGTCCCTACAACACCTATATCAACCCCGGCCTGACTCCGGGACCCATCTGCAATCCCGGCCTGTCCGCCATTGAGGCGGCCATCTACCCGGCGGACACCGATTATTACTTCTTCGCCCTGGGCAAGGACGGCAAAAGCCACTTCTTTACCGACTATAACGAGCACCTGAAGTTCATTAACAGCGGTGAATATCAGCCCATCTACTCCTGACGCCATGGGAAAGAAGCCTGAATTGCTGTCCCCGGCCGGGGACTGGGAAAAGCTGCAGATGGCGGTGCTGTACGGCGCGGACGCGGTGTATCTGGCCGGCACATCCTTCGGGATGCGTTCCTTTGCCGGGAACTTTGACGACGAGCAGCTGCCCCGCGCGGTGCAGTTCGCCCACGACCACGGTGTAAAGGTACACGCCACGGTGAACACCATGCCCCGCTGGAATGAGGCGGAGGCCCTGCCCGCCCATCTGGAAAAGCTGGACGCGGCGGGGGTGGACGCCCTGATTCTGGCGGACCTGGGCGCGTTCACCCTGGCGGGGAAGTATGCGCCACACTGCCAGCGGCACATCAGCACCCAGCAGTCTATCGCCAATCACGTCTGCGCCCAGGCCTGGTACGATCTGGGCGCCAGCCGCGTGGTACTGGCCCGGGAGTTGAGCCTGGAGGAGATCGCCGCCATTCGGGCCAGGGTATCCCCGGAGCTGGAACTGGAGGTCTTTTGCCACGGGGCTATGTGCGTCAGCTACTCCGGGCGCTGCCTGCTCAGCAACTATATGACCGGACGGGACAGCAACCGGGGCGAATGTGCCCAGCCCTGCCGCTACCAGTATGCGCTGATGGAAGAGAAACGGCCCGGGGAGTATTTCCCGGTGTTCGAAGACGAAAAGGGCACATACATTATGAACAGCCGGGATATGTGCATGATCGACCACCTGGACGACCTGATGGCCGCCGGGGTGGACTGCCTGAAGATCGAGGGTCGGGCTAAGTCCGCTTACTACGCGGCCATCGTTACCGGCGCGTACCGGCACTGTTTGGACGACGTGGCCGCAGGGCGCCCGCTTGACCCGGTGTGGCGGGATGAGGTGGAGCACATCAGCCACCGGCACTACGCCACAGGTTTTTTCTACGGCCAGCCGGGGCAGTATTATGAGAGCGCCCGGTATCTGCGGGACTGGCAGATCTGCGCCGTGGTGACAAACTGTGATGAAAATGGGCTGGCCACCCTGAGCCTGCGGAACAAATTTGCCGCCGGCGACATCGTGGAGGTGGTGGGGCCGGATACGAAGCCCTTTACGATCACCGTGCCGGTGATGCGCGACAGCGAGGGCAATGGCCTGGCGGAGCCGAAGACGCCCCAGATGGTGTTTACCATGCAGCTGCCCCGTCCGGTGCCGCCCATGAGCTTCATCCGCCACGCGGTGGCGCTGAGTGGGAAATAAGTACATAAAAATTGTCCCCCGGCGAAGCCGGGGGACAATTTTTATGCGTTACTGGTGGGGTGGGCGCTGCTGTCGGGGATGGTCTCCGGTTCCTCGGCCAGGGCTTCATGCCTGCGTTCGCATACGGACAGGAAGAAGGCCCAGGCGATAAGGGGCAGCACGGCCAGCGCGCCGCGGATATACCACCACGTCACGGCGAAGTAGGCCACTGCCGCGCCGATGTGGAAGCACAGCAGGGTGAGGGCAAAGACCTTCAGCTTCCGCAGGTGGGCGCGGTCATGGTCACACAGGTAGGTGGCCAGGGCCAGAGAAGTCTGCTTGGTGTTGTTGGTGGAGAAGATGGTGGAGCTGTAAAAGCCGCGGGCGCCGCCGAAGCTGCTCCACTGGATGCTCATGGCAAAGAAGATGGGATACAGAGCCACCACAACGTTCAGCGTTTCCGGCAGGAAGGCTACGGTCACGGCGGCTGCGGCGGTGATAACAGGCGATACATAGTGCATATCCCAGCCCCACCAGTGGGGCAGCAGCACCGTCAGCATAGTGCCCAGCATGTACAGAACCAGCGCGCCCAGGTGCAGGAGCACGGCGTGTAGGTCGCCCCGCAGGGCATCCAGCAGCAGCTCGATCAGGTTCACTGTCTGGGCGTTGCCCATGACGCCGCTGTGGATAAGAACAGCGTAGCAGCCGAAGAAGCCGCCCACGGCACAGAAGGATAGGTGGCGGTACAGGTCGATATGGTCGTTGCGGGAGAGCTTTTGCACGGGAGGTCCCTCTTTCTGTAAAAATGACGGTTTCCAGTATACCACAGCAGTGCGGAAAGACAAGGGGGAATATCTCACAAAAAGAGAAATTTCGTGTTGACAATGGGGAACATTGTGGTAAAATAACGCTATATTCCATAATGGCGATGAGAGAGAAGAGTTACCGGAGGCCGCCCGGAGCGAGACGGGGACAGTGCAAGCCCGTTGGAATCGGCACGGTGACAGCCGCTTTTGAGCCTGCCGTGATGAATGGCACGGGATGCTCCCGTTACAGGGCACTGAGAGGGCGGCTCGCCGCCAAATCAGGGTGGTACCGCGGAAGTGATTTTCGCCCCTGTTTGCTATGGCAAACAGGGGCGTTTTTCGTTGCAGGAGGTGGGAGATGCACTATCGGATCATTGATATGGCAAGCGATCCCCGCAACGGGCAGTTTGCCTACTTCCGGGGGATGACGTTCCCCTTTGCCGGGCTGACGGTAGAGATGGACATCACCGACATGATGGCCGCGCGGGGCAGCAGGCCCTTTTTCCTGAGTCTGCTGTATGCGGTGGTGCGGGCGGCCAATGCCGTGCCCCAGCTGCGGCGGCGGCTCCTGCCGGACGGACGGGTGGCGGAGTACGACTGGTGTGCGCCGTCCTACACCGTGATGAAGCCGGACGGCGTGTATGTCTACTGCACCGTGGAGGGCGACATGCCCTACGGGACCTTCATCGCGGAGGGACAGCGGCGGCAGCGGGAGGTGCTGGAGCGGGGCACGCTCACCGAGGACGGCGACGTGCGGAGCTTCTTCTTTGTCTCCAGCGTGCCGTGGGTACACTACTCGCAGCTGCAGCACCCGGCGGAGAGCCCGGACGACAGCAATCCCCGCATCAGCTGGGGCAAATATGTGACCGTCAACGGGCGGACGACACTGCCGGTGTCGCTGTTCGTGAACCACGCCCTGGCGGACGGGCTGCATATTTCCAGGTTCTATCAGAAGCTGGAGGAGGAACTGGCGGCGCTGACCCGCCAATGGAACGAGAGCGAAAAAGAATTTTAGTATACATTGTAAAGGAGACAACGACTATGAGCCATCCCTATCACGGCCTGAACGAGCTGCGGGAAATGTTCCTGAAGTTCTTTGAGACGAAAGGCCACCTGCGTCTGCCCAGCTTTTCGCTGGTGCCCCAGAACGACAAATCTATCCTGCTGATCAACGCCGGCATGACCCCCATGAAGCCCTGGTTCAAGGGCGAGGAGGAGCCGCCCTGCCGCCGCGTCTGCACCTGTCAGAAGTGCATCCGTACCGGTGACATCGACAATGTGGGCAAGACCGCCCGCCACGGCACCTATTTCGAGATGCTGGGCAACTTCTCCTTTGGCGATTACTTCAAGCACGAGGCCATCGCGTGGAGCTGGGAGTTCCTGACCTCCCCTGAGTGGGTGGGGCTGGAGGCCGACCGGCTGTATCCCTCCGTGTACGAGAGCGACGACGAGGCCTTCGCCATCTGGCGGGACGAGATCGGCATTCCTGAGGACAGGATCTTCCGCTTCGGCAAGGAGGACAACTTCTGGGAGCACGGCTCCGGCCCCTGCGGCCCCTGCTCCGAGATCTACTATGACCGCGGACCGGAGTACGGCTGCGGCAAGCCCGGCTGCACCGTGGGCTGTGACTGCGACCGCTATATCGAGATATGGAACAACGTGTTCTCCCAGTTCGACAACGACGGCCACAACAACTACACCGAACTGAAGCAGAAGAACATCGACACCGGTATGGGTCTGGAGCGTCTGGCCTGCGTGTGCCAGAACGTGGCCAGCCTGTTCGACGTGGACACGGTGATGAACATCACCCACAAGGTCAGCGAGCTGACCGGCGCCCACTACGGCGAGAGCTACAAACGGGATGTGAGCCTGCGGGTCATCACCGACCACATCCGGTCTGCCACGTTTATGATCTGCGACGGTATCCTGCCCAGCAACGAGGGCCGCGGCTATGTGCTGCGCCGCCTGCTGCGCCGCGCTGCACGCCACGGCAAGCTGCTGGGCGTCAACGAGCCGTTCCTGTACAAGGTGGTGGACACCGTGGTACACGAGAACGAGGGGCAGTACCCCGATCTGAAGGAAAAGCAGAGCTACATCACCAAGGTCATCCGCACCGAGGAGGAGAACTTCGCCCGCACCATCGACGGCGGCATCCGCATCTATAACGAGATGCTGGCATCCCACAAGGAGAAGGGCGAGACGGTGTTCTCCGGCGCTGACGCCTTTAAGCTGTACGATACGTTCGGCTTCCCCATCGACCTGACGGCCGAGATGGCCGCCGAGGAGGGCATGACTGTGGACGAGGACGCCTTCCAGTCCCTGATGACCCAGCAGAAGGAGCGTGCCCGCGAAGCCCGCAAGGCGCTGGGCGATCTGGGCTGGGCCGGCGTGGAGTTCGGCAAGGACATGCCGGCCACAGAGTTCGTGGGCTATGACCACGATACGGTGAACGGCGCGAAGGTGCTGGGCATCGTGGCCGAGGGCGAGCTGGTGGACGAGATCGTGTCCGGTATGGAGGCCATCCTGGTGCTGGACAAGACCCCCTTCTACGCCGAAATGGGCGGTCAGGTGGCCGACCACGGCGTGATCACCGGCGACGGTATGGAGTTCGTGGTCAGCGATGTGCAGAAGAACAAGGGCGGCAAGTTCATGCACTACGGCAAGCTGCTCAGCGGCAGCGTGGCCGTGGGCGACAGTGTGACGGCGTCCATCGACACCGACCGCCGCGCCGCTATTCGCCGGGCCCACAGTGCCACTCATCTGCTGGACGCGGCGCTGGTGAAGGTGCTGGGCGACCATGTGCATCAGGCTGGCTCTCTGGTGGAGCCGGATCGCCTGCGCTTCGACTTCACCCACTTCGAGGGTATTACGCCCCAACAGCTGGATGAGGTGGAGGATCTGGTCAACGATGCTATTCTGTCCGGGCTGCTCATTACCACCGAAGAACTGCCTATCGCCGAGGCTAAGGCCCGGGGCGCGGTGGCTACCTTCGGCGAAAAATATGGTCAGACCGTGCGGGTGGTGACCATGGGTGACTTCTCCATGGAGCTGTGCGGCGGTACCCATCTGGATAACACCGCCAAAGTCGGTCCGTTCCGTATTAAGAGCGAGAGCAGTGTGGCCTCCGGTGTACGCCGCATCGAGGCCACCACCGGAAAGGTCACCATGGAGGACATGCGCCGCAGCCGCGGGCTGCTGAACCGGGCGTCCCAGTTCTTCAAGTCCGCGCCGGAGACGCTGATGGAGCGTCTGGAGCAGCAGGCCAGCGAGATGAAGGCGCTGCGGCAGGCGCTGGAGAAATTCAAGAGCGAGGCGTCCATGGGCGAGGCCAAGCAGATTCTGGCCTCCGCCAAGACCGTGGACGGGCTGCACGTCATCACCGGCACCCGTCAGGGTCTGGACGCAAACGCCCTGCGGCTGATGGGCGACTTCCTGCGGGACAAGGATCCCCATGTGGTAGGCGTGCTGGCCAGCATCGTGGGCGAGAAGGTCACGTTCTTGGCGGTGTGCGGCAAGGAGGCCGTGGCGCGGGGCGTGAAGGCCGGCGATCTGGTCAGGACCGTGTCCGCCGTGTGCGGCGGCAAGGGCGGCGGCAAGCCGGACAGCGCCATGGGCGGCGGCACCGACCTGCTGAAGGTGGACGACGCGCTGGCGGCCGTGGACGATTTCGTGGCGGAAAAGTTGAAATAATGCGCTGTATTATGAAAAAATAAGACCCAATTCGACTTTGTGTTCCAAACGGCTCCAAAGCCTTGCATCTTCAAGGGCTCAAGAGCGCGCAGGAACACAAAAGGGAATTGGGAGAAAAATAACAACAAAAACATATGCGAAAGGAGATGCGACCATGAAGAACGATTGCCTGTTCTGCGCCATTATTGACGGAGAGATCCCCAGCAAAAAGGTGTATGAGGACGAACAATGCTATGCCTTTTATGATATCGAGCCGCAGGCACCGGTACACTTTTTGGTGGTGCCCAAGGCACATATCTGCTGCGCCAATGCCATCACGGCGGACAACAGCGGTGTGGTGGCCCATTGCTTCGAGGTCATCGCCAAGATCTGCAGGGAGCTGGGCGTGGAGAGCTACCGAATCGTCAACAACTGCGGCGATCAGGCGGGACAGACCGTAAAGCACCTGCACTTCCATGTGCTGGCGGGGCGGGATATGACCTGGCCTCCGGGCTAAAGGAGAACAGAAAAAGGGCCGGCGGGAGCCGGCCCTTTTTTCTGTGCGGCGGTGCGGGGCGGGACGGGGGCGTTTTACGCCGCTGCGCGGCGGCACCTTATCCGCCCCCTGTGGGGCACCTGTCTCCCTGCGGGTCGGTCGGTTCGCGGATCTGACAGGCCACCGGCCTGTCATTCACACCGCGAACCCCAGGGGAAGGCTTAGGGGGGGCGTGCCCTTAAGGGAAAGGCTGGGGGAAAATTTTGGGGGTGTTGCCCGTTTGCGGGCAACTTTTTTGCTTTCCGGGGGATGGGGTATAGACGATCTTGATAAGGGGGTACGGATATGAAGTACAGAAAGAACGGGACGGACGCGGTGTGCGGACAGTGCGACCTGTGCGGCGGAGAGCTGCGGCGGGGAGAGCGATACTACCGGATCAGCGGTGAGAACGTGTGCAGGGGCTGCCTGGCAGATTTCGCGGCGCAGATACTGGCGGCGTATGAGGTGGTCGGAGGTGAGGCGGATGCATAAGACGGCGGCACCCTGGGAGGAACTGCGGGAGAAGTACGAGGCGGGCGGATATACCTATATGCAGCTGGCGAAGGAATACGGCGTTTCGGTGCAGAGCGTGGGGCGGCACGCGCGGAAGGAGAACTGGGTCAGCGGGTGCCGGAACGAGAGACGGCGCAGGGCGGAGAGCAGGGATTGCCTGCTGGAAATGACGCGGGCGCTGATGCGGGGCGCGAAGCGGGCGGCCGAGGAGGCGGAAAAAGGTGAGGCGTGCACCAAGGAGCTGAAGGAGCTGGCGGGGATATTGCAGACGCTGGCGGGGCTGGAGAAGGAGCTGGGCGGCGGGACTGCGGTGCAGACGGTGCAGGTGCTGATGGGAGAGGGGGTACGGGAGCTGAGCGAGTAAGCGCGGAGAGAGAAGAGAGACAAGGGGGAGAGAACATGGAGGATATATACATCGGGACGCCGAACGCAAAGCAGGACGAATTTCTGCGGTGCAAAAAGAAGTACGTCGCTTTCGGCGGGGCACGGGGCGGCGGGAAAAGCTGGGCGGTGCGGTGCAAGGCCAAGCTGCTGGCGCAGCGGTATCCGGGGATACGGATGCTGCTGGTGCGGCGGACCATGCCGGAGATCGAGGCAAACCATTTGGAGACGCTGCGGCTGGAGCTGGCGGGGACGGCCGTATACCGGGCGGAGGAGAGACGGTTCGTGTTCGGGAACGGGAGCGTATTGCAGTTCGGATACTGCGCCTGCGACCGGGACGCGGATCGCTATCAGGGCGCGGAGTACGACGTGATCTTCTTCGACGAGGCCACGCAGCTGAAGGAGCAGTGGATGCGGAAGCTGGCGGCGTGCGTGCGCGGCGTGAACGGATTTCCCAAGCGCATTTACTACACGTGCAACCCGGGCGGGCCGGGACACGGGTACATCAAGCGGCTGTTTATCGACCGGCGGTATGAGCCGGGGGAGAACGGGGGCGAGTACGCGTTCATACCGGCGCGGGTGACGGACAACGGGGCGCTGCTGGCGCGGCAGCCGGAGTATATACGGCAGCTGGAGGCGCTGCCGCCGAAGCTGCGGGCGGCGTGGCTGGAGGGGCGGTGGGACGTGCTGGCGGGACAGGTGTTCCAGGAGTTCACGGACGACCCGGCGCACTACGCGGACCGGCGGTGGACGCACGTGATCCGGCCCTTTGACATCCCACGGGAGTGGAACGTGTACAGAAGCTACGACTTCGGTTACGCCAAGCCCTTTTCCTGCGGCTGGTGGGCGGTGGACTTCGACGGGTGCGTGTACCGGATATTGGAGCTGTACGGCTGCACGGGAACGCCGGACGAGGGCGTGCTGTGGACGCCGGAGAGACAGTTCGCGGAGATACGGCGGATGGAGGACGAGCACCCGTATCTGCGGGGACGGACCATACGGGGGGTGGCGGACCCGGCCATCTGGGACGCCAGCCGGGGCGAGAGTATTTATGAGACGGCGCTGAAGCACCGGCTGTTCTTTGAGAAGGGGGACAACCGGCGGATACCGGGGTGGATGCAGCTGCACTACCGGATGAGCTTTGACGGGGAGGGGTACCCCATGCTGTATGTGTTCGAAAACTGCCGGGCGTTCATACGGACGGTGCCGGGACTGTCGTACAGTACCACGGCGCCGGAGGATGTGGACACGGGACAGGAGGACCACGCGGCGGACGAGAGCCGGTATTTCTGCATGATGCGGCCCATCGCGCCCCGGGAGAGGACGGAGATACGGCGGGAGCCGTGAGAAACCGGGGGAGGGGCGCAGCCCCTCCCCCGGTCCAAATTTCGCAGATGACGAAAATGCGAGATTTTACACAAAAGGGCTGGACAAATTATGCAGCTGTGCTATAATCTGATTATCCGCAGGAGTACTCCTGCTTTGGCGTTTTAAGCTTGTTAAAACGAAGCACCCTGCGGAAATCTAAAAAACCCGGGGTAAGAAAAATGAAAAAGATATTGGCAACCATTTTGGCGCTGGTGTTGGCGCTGGGACTGTGCACCACCAGCTGGGCGGCGGGTGAATATGCGCCGTTGCCTGATGCAGTGGATGGCGTAATTACGTTGGGTAGTGATGTGACTATTCCTGAGAATACGCAGGTCACTATTCCTGCAAATACTGCTATAACGCTCAAGCTGAATGGAAAAATACTGACGGTCAATGAAGACTGTGGTATCTATGTGAAAGGGTCTTTGACCATTGAGGGCGAAGGTACTATTACTTCAAGCGTGACTCCCATCCAAATTGATGGTGGCAGTCTGACGCTGAACAGCGGAAAAATTGAGAGCACCGGAAATTATGGCACATACGCATTGAATGGTGGTAGCGTGACGGTAAATGGTGGCGAAATTAAGTCCAAATGGGCTGCGCTGAGCGGTAACAACACCACAGGAACAATGAACTTTGAAATAAATGGCGGTACCTTGACGGCAGAGGAGGGCCCAGCCATTTATATGCCGAATCAGGTCAAGCTTACCATCGCTAATGGTACTTTGAATGGCGGTGTTTCTCTGCGCATGGGTCAGGTCGACATTTCTGGTGGTACGATCAATGCAACCAAAGGAAGCATTGATAATCCTAAGGACTTCTATAATTACAGTGGAAACGCCTGGCTGCCTGATGCACTGTATGTGTTTGGCGGTACTTATACCAGCGAGGATGCGCACGGTAATGCACTGAAGCTGAATATTACCGGCGGTACATTTAACTGCGAAAATGGGCAGGGAAGTGCCGTGGCTATTTATGATTTGGGCCGGGTCGCACAAGCACAGAGTGTTGATATTTCCGGCAATGCTGTGTTGAAGACGAATGCAACTGGCCGAAAGGCGTATCAGGTGCTTAGTTTGGCAGATATTGGTGTGACTGCGCCCGCGGCTGATTATGGTAACGAGGCCAATGTCGGAAAAACCGAAACGGTAATCACTGGCGGTAAGTTCAGCGATGAACCTACTGTTGCGAATGGCTACAAGGCCACCCAGAATGCCGACGGCACCTGGACCGTAACGAAGATCTCCTCCTATTACTACTATTCCCCCAGCACCACCACCACCGACACCACCACCAAGGGTTCTCCCAAGACCTTTGATGCGGGCGTGGGTATCTACGCGGTGACAGCAGTGCTGTCCGTGACCGGTATGGCGTGGACCGCTAAAAAGCGTCACTAAGAGCAAATAAAAAAGAAAGCCCGTAAGGGCTTTCTTTTTTTGCGCTTTTTTTGGTGGGAAGGCTGGGACAAAAAATTTGGGGCGTTGCACGTTTGCGGGCAACTTTCGGGCTGGGCGGGGGCAGGGACAGAACATGAAAGGGAGGTGCTCGGATGGAGCAGGAGACAAGGACCGCGCGGGACGCCGGTGCTCCGGTGAAGATCGGGGCGGAGGCGGTACGGGCCGCGGCGGAGGTGCTGCGGCGCTATCGCGCGGGCAAGCAAAATCTGGACAGGCGCATCATCGACAACGAGCAGTTCTGGAAGCTGCGGCACTGGGAGCAGATGGAGAAGGCGGGCGAGGGCGGCAATCCGGAGGACGTGCGGCCGGCCAGCGGCTGGCTGGTGAACTGCATCCTCAGCAAGCACGCGGACGCCATGGACTGCTATCCGGAGCCGACGGTGCTGCCCCGGGAGCCGGGAGACCGGCAGGAGGCAGAGACGCTGAGCCGTATCCTGCCGGTGCTGCTGAAAAACGACCGGTTCAGGCGGACGTATTCCAAGGCGTGGTGGGACAAGCTGAAGTCCGGGTGCGCCGTGTACGGCGTGTTCTGGGACAACGAAAAGCTGCACGGGCTGGGCGACGTGAGCATCCGCAGCATGGACGTGCTGAACCTGTTTTGGGAGCCGGGGGTCACGGACATACAGGAGTCGGAGCACTTTTTCTGCACGGAGCTGGTGCCCAACAACCATCTGGTGCGGAGGTGGCCGGAGCTGGAGGGGAAGCTGGGGCGCGGCGGCGCGCAGGTGAGCCGGTATCTGTTCGACGACAAGGTGGACACGTCGGAGCAGTCGCTGGTGGTGGACTGGTACTACCACACGGAGCGTGAGGGACGGCAGGTGCTGCAGTACTGCAAGTTCGTGGGGGAGAATGTGCTGTATGCCACGGAGAACGACCCGGAGATGGCGGCGCGGGGCTGGTACGACCACGGGAAGTACCCGTTCGTGTTCGATACGCTGTTTCCCGAGGAGGGGACGCCCTGCGGGTATGGGTATGTGGATCTGTGCAAGTCGGCGCAGAAGCAGATCGACCTGATGAACCAGGCTATTCTGAAAAACACGCTGGCGGCGGCGACGCCGCGGTTTTTCATCCGGGCGGACGGCGCGGTGAACGAGAACGAGTATGCCGACTGGACGAGGCCCTTCGTACACACCAACGGGAACCTGGGCGCGGACTCCATCGCGCCGATCCGGGTGCCGGCGCTGGACAGCGTGTATGTGGCGGTGCTACAGAACAAGATCGCGGAGATGAAGGAGACGGCGGGCAACCGGGACGTGATGAGCGGCGGCACCGCCGGCGGCGTGACGGCGGCCACGGCTATTGCGGCTTTGCAGGAGGCGGGCGGCAAGCTGTCGCGGAACATGATCGACGACGGGTATGAGGCGTTTTCGCAGGTGGTGACGCTGTGCATTGAGCTGATCCGGCAGTTTTACGACGTGCCGCGGCAGTTCCGGCTGCTGGGCCGGGACGGCGGGGCGTTCGTCGCCTACGGCAACGGGGGCCTGCGGCCCAGGGCGCTGCTGACCGGGGGCTATCGCGTGCCGGAGTTCGATCTGGAGGTGATGGCACAGGACGAGACGCCGTACCAGACCATGGAGTACAACCAGCTGGCGCTACAGCTGTTTCAGATGGGGTTCTTCCGCAGCGATATGGCAGAGCAGGCGCTGCGGTGCCTGGAGCTGATGCAGTTCCGCAGCAAGGACACGCTGGCGGAGGTCATCCGGCAGGGACAGAAGGAGACGGACCAGAAGGCGTGGCTGACGGAGGCGCTGCGGCGGGCGGTGACGCTGCTGGACAAGAGCCAGGGGACCCATCTGGCGGAGGCGCTGGAGCGAGAGCTGGAGAAGCGGGAGAGCAGCGGCGGAAAGGCGGCGGTGCGCCGAAGCAGTGACGCGGTGACGCGGCAGCGGCAGGCCACGCGGCAGGCGGTACGGCCCAGATGATACGGGCCAGCTGCGGCGGCGCGCACCTTACGGTGCGGGGCCACGCCGGGTATGGCGAGTATGGGAAGGACATCGTATGCGCGGCGGCGTCCGCGCTGGTGTACGCGCTGGCGGGGAGATTGCGGGAGACAGGGCGGCTGGAACGGTTCCAAAGCGTGCCGGGATACGCGGAGATCGCGGGGTCAGGGGACTGTGCCCGGGAGTTCGCGTTGGTGCGGTGCGGGCTGGCGCTGCTGGCGCGGCAATACCCTGACAGGGTGGAGATCGGGTCGTGACCTACCACGGGGAGGAGAGTTCGGATGGACGAGCTGGAAAAGACGGCGCAGGAGACTGCGGAGGAGACGGGCGGAATGGCTCCCGACGCCGGGGAGCAGCAGGTACCTGCCGGGGAACAGGGGGTACCTGGCGGGGAAGAGGACTTCGAGACGCTGATACGCGGCCGGTACAAGGGAGAATTCGACGCACGGGTGCGGCGAATACTGGACGGACGGCTGCGGGGACTGCGGCAGGAGAACGAGAGGCTGCGGGAGATGGCGGCCGCGGCGGAGACGGCGCGGCAGCGGGAGCAGGAGGCGCAGCTGCAGGCCGCGATGGAATTCGCGGTGATCCGGGCGCGGCAGCAGATGGCCCAGGCCATCGCCAGCGGCGGCAGCCGCGTGGCGGAGAACGGCGGACGGCGCAGGAGCGTCAGCCGCTGGGACCCGAGGGGTCTCAGCGGGGCGGAGCTGGCGGCGATACGGAAGAGAGTACAGGATGGAGAGAAGATCAGATTTTAGAAAGGGAGAGAAAACATGGAGATGAATTTGCAGATGTTTGCGGAGAACACCCAGACCACGGCGGGCCTGAGCGCGGAGATGAAGACCTACTACGGCATGGAGCTGCTGGAGAACGCCAAACCGCAGCTGGTGCACAACCAGTTCGCGGCCACAAAGGGCCTGCCTGCCGGCGGCGGCAAGAGCGTGGAGTGGCGTAAGTTCGGCGCCTTTGACAAGGCGCTGAAGCCTCTGACCGAGGGCGTGACGCCCGATGGCAGCGGTATCTCCGTCAGCTACATCACCAAGGAGCTGGCGCAGTACGGCGACTACACCACCGTGTCGGATATGCTGGATCTGACGGCCATCGACGACGTGGTGCTGGAGATCACTGACCGCCACGGCAGCAATATGGGCCTGACGCTGGACACGGTGACCCGAAACGAGATCCAGCAGGGCAAGCAGGTGATCTACGCGCCCAAGATCGGCAGCGACGGCACCAAGACCGACGTGACCAGCCGCATGACGCTGGACAAGGACTGCCGCATGACCAGCGAGCTGGTGGCCAAGGCGGCGACCCAGCTGAAGAAGATGAACGCGCCCACCTTTGACGGCAAGTATGTGTGCATCATCCACCCCAGCGTGGCCTTTGACCTGCGCCAGGACGAGGCGTGGATCGCCGCCCACCAGTATGCCGGGGCTACGGAGCTGTTCTCCGGCGAGATCGGCGAGCTGCATGGCGTGCGCTTCGTGGAGACCACGGAGGCGAAGATCTATCGCGGCGAGGACCTGGCCGCCGACAGCCGCACGCTGAAGGTGAACGGCAATGTTATGGCCAGCACCGACGTGACCTTCAACGGCGGCACCGTGGCCGCCGGCGCACTGGCGGGCCGCTATGTGGTGCTGGGCGGCACCCGCTGCCAGGTGGTGAGCAACACCGACGCGAAGCTGGTGCTGGACAAGACCGTCACTGTGGGCGACAAGGAGGTCATCTACCCCGGCGAAGGCGGCAAGCAGGGCTGCGCCGTGTACGGCTGCCTGTTCCTGGGCAAGGGCGCCTATGGCGTGGTGGACCTGAGCGAGGGCACGGAGGTCATCGTGAAGCCCCGCGGCAGCTCTGGTACCGCCGACCCCCTGGACCAGCGCTCCAGCGTGGGCTGGAAGGGCGTACACGCCGCGGCTATCCTGTACGACGAGTACATGGTGCGCGTGGAGTGCGGCAGCAGCTATTCGGACGAGGATAAGGCGAACTGAGGGGGAAAGCCGGGGCGGTGCGCCGCCCCGGACACCTTCCCCGCAGGAGAGGCTTTTGAAAGCGGAAAGGAGAGGCGATGAAGGAGAAAATGACAACGGTGCTGCTGCCCAGAGGCAGAAAGCAGGAGGAGAATTTTGTCATCGTGTCCGTCAACGGACGCAGCTGGAAGATCATGCGCGGCGTGGAGGTGCGTGTGCCGGTGTGCGTGGCGGAGGTGCTGGAAAACGCCGCCATGATGGCGGAGGCGGCCCGGCGCTATGTGGACGAGAGAGCTTCCTGAGGTGACGGCCATGGCAAGGACGACGGCAAAACAGGTGCTGGACCGGGTGGACGCGCTGCTGCCCAATGGGTATGCGCGCGCGGAGAAGCTGCGGTGGCTGGCCCAGGCGGAGGGCTTTGTGCGGCGGGAGCTGTGCCGGGAGACGGGGGAACTGCCGGCGCTGACCGAGGTAACAGAGCTGACGGCGGAGCCGCCCTTTGACGAGCTGTACCGGCACTATGTGGAGGCGCAGGTGCACTATGCCAACGGGGAGACGGCGCGGTACAACAGCGCGGCGGGCCTGTGGAACAACGCGTTTCTGACCTATCGGGACTACCGGGCCAGAACGGCGGTGCCGGAGGGCGGCGCACGGGCGCTGCGGCTGTGCTGAAAGGGGGCGGCGGAGATGTATTTTCCCAAGCTGAAGGCGGCGGCGCAGCAGCGGGCAGGCGTAGAGCAGTTCGGGGGACTGGACCGCCGTCCGGGCAGCGGCGCGGGTAGCCTGGAGCAGATGGAGAACCTGTGGAGCAGCGGGTATCCGGCGCTGGAGACGCGGCCCCTGCGGCGGACGGTGACGCAGCTGACAAAGCCCAACGGCATGACGGAGAAGGACGGATTGTTCTGGGTGGACGGTACGGCGCTGTATGTGAACGGCGCGAAAACGGGGTTGGTGCTGACGGACAGCCGGAAGCAGCTGGTGAGCATGGGGGCGTATCTGCTGATCTTTCCGGACAAGAAGTACATCAATACCCAGGACCTGACGGATTTCGGAAGCATGGAGAACGTGCGGACCACCACGGGGGAGGTGACGTTCACCCTGTGCGACGGGACGGGGGAGAGTCTGGGCAGCTACGCGGCGGGCACGGAGGCGCCCCAGGAGCCCCGGACGGGGGACCTGTGGCTGGACACGGAGCGATCGGAGAGCGTGATGCGGCGGTATGACGGCAGCACATGGACGGCGCTGACGGAGGTGTGCACAAAGATCGCCGCTGTGGGTGTGGGACTGGGCTTCCGCGCCGGGGACGGCGTGACGGTGGCAGGCTGCGGCGCGGCGGAGCTGAACGGCCTGCACGTATTGCAGGCGGCGGAGGACGACTGGGTGCTGGTGCCGGCGCTGTGCCGGACGCTGGACAGTCAGACGGCGGCGGTGACGGTGATGCGGCTGATGCCGGAGATGGACTTTGTGGTGGAGCAGGGCAACCGGCTGTGGGGGTGCAAGTACGGCATCGTGGACGGTCAGGCGGTGAACGAGATATACGCCTGCGCGTTGGGAGATTTCCGCAACTGGAACAGCTTTGCGGGGCTGAGCACCGACAGCTACGCCGCCGCCAGAGGCTCGGACGGACCCTTTACCGGGGCGGCGGCCTGCATGGGCGGCGTGGTGTTCTTCAAGGAGAACTGCATGGAGCGCATCTATCCGGCAGCGGGCGGCGGGCACCAGATCGTGACGGTGCCGTGCAGCGGCGTGCGGAAGGGTGCGGAGAGGACCGTGGCCGTGGCGGACGGTGTGGTGTACTATCTGGGGAACGACGGAGTGTACGCCTTTGACGGAAGTATGCCGGTGTGCGTATCCCGGGCGCTGGGCGACAAGCGGTATACCGGCGGCGTGGCCGGCGGGGAAAGCGGCCGGTACTGGCTGTCCGCCGTGGACGCGGCGGGAGAGACGGAGCTGCTGGTGTACGACACGCAGAAGCGGCTGTGGCACCGACAGGACGATACGGCGGCGGTGGCCTTCGCCCGGTGGAACGGGGAGATGACAGTGCTGTGCAGCGACGGACGGCTGCTGGATACAAGCGGTACATTGGGAACGGCGGAGACGGGGTTCTCCTGGAGCGCCGAAAGCGGCGACCTGGGACTGTATACGCCGGAGCACAAGTATCTCTCGCGGCTGGAGCTGCGGCTGAAGACGGCGGCCGGGAGCACGGTGAAGGCGTACGTCTGCTATGACGGGGACAACGTCTGGGAACAGGTGGGCGGTGTCTCCGGCGAGGCGGGGCAGACCCGCGGCGCGGTGCTGCAGGTGCGGCCCCGGCGGTGCGGGCATCTGCGGCTGAAGCTGGCCGGGGATGGGCCGTGCCGGGTGTACAGCGCGGCAGCGGTGTATGAGAAGGGAAGTGACGGGCCATGAGCGTGCTTGCCCTGCCGATGGCACCGGTGGGATCGGTGCAGGAGCAGGTGACGCAGCAGTACGCGTATCTGGTGCAGATGGCCCAGCAGCTCAACCTGGCGCTGGGGCAGTTGGAGACGCTGGACGGCGGGGCCGGAGAGGCATCCGCCCGGCGGCAGGCCAACGGGCGCTTGGGCACGGCGGCATCGGAGACGGCGGACGGGCAGTATGAGACGCTGCGGAGCATGATCCTGAAGACGGCGGACCAGGTACAGAAGACCACGGCGGCCCTGACGGCGAAGCTGGAGGAGGAATATGTGGCGAGCTCGGACTTCGGCAGCTATGTGGCGAAGCTCAGCGCCCAGCTGGAGGCGGCACCGGAGGCGGTGACGCAGTATTACAGCTTTTTCTCTGACCTGCAGGCCAACGTGGAGAAGGTGGACGCGGCCTTCGCGCACTATAAGCTGGACACGGAGGGGTATATCCGCACGGGTATTGTGTACTACGACGGGGCTGCGCCGGTGTATGGCGTGGCTGTGGGACAGGACCTGACGTGCAGAGAGGTGGACGGCGAAAAGGTGGTGGAGCAGAACAACTTTCGCGCGGTGTTCACCGCCACGCGGCTGTCCTTCTGGCAGGACGCCACGGAGGTGGCCTATGTGTCCAACAACCGGCTGTACATCACGAACATCACGGTGCTGGGCGGTATCGATGTAGGGCAGTGGAGCATGGAGGCGGCGGAGGGCGGACTGGCCTTCCGGTGGATCGGAGGGTGAGTGTGTGAGCTATACGGCGTTGGACAGCATCCAGTGGGGCGGCGTGCCGAAGATCGGCGTCAGCTTCGGCTATGACAGCCGGCGCAGCGGCAGCGCGATGCAGTACAGGATCTATGTGACGGTGGCGCCGCTGACAGGGGCATCGTATTTTGGGTACCCTATCTATCTGTCGGTGACGGTGGACGGCGGAAGTGTGTGCAGCGGGCATACGCTGAAGGCGGCATCGCCCAGCCGGTGGAGCAGCGCGATCGAGTACGACAGCGGCTGGGTAACAGCGGCAGGAGCGGTGGGCACCGCGCCGCTGGGGATACGGCTGTACAGCGGCTCCGGGTCTGCCAGAGACGACAGCTACGGCTATGCGCTGCCGGTGGAGCGCGTGGAGGACATTGGAGATTTCTCGCTGACGGCGGGGGACGCGGTGATCGGACAGACGGGGACGCTGACGCTGACGCGGCCCGGGTATGGGTACAGCTTTACGTTCAGCTATGTGCTGGGGGCGGCCTCCGGAACGCTGAGCAGCGGCGCGCTGCGGACGGTGAGCAGCAGCGCGGGGCGCGTGGTGTACCAGTGGACGGTGCCGGAGTCGCTGGCCGGGGAGCTGCCGGAGACGACGCACGGCACCGGGACGGTGACGGTGAAGGTGTACAGCGGCGGTACGCCGGTGGGGAGTCTGAGCGCGGCGTTCACGGCCTATGTGCCGGAGACCATGCGGCCCACGGCGGCGCTGACCACGGAGGTGGTAAACGACGGTACGGCAGCGGAGAGCTGGGGGCTGTGTGTGCAGGGCGTCAGCCGGATACGGTACGCGGCGACGGCGGCGGCACAGGGCGGCGCGTCCGTGCGGTCGGTGCAGTTCCGCTTTGCGGGGCAGGAACTGACCGGCACTGCCGGGACGACGGCGGTCATCGGCATCAGCGGGACGCTGCGGCCCACGGTCACGGTGACGGACAGCCGGGGACGGTCGGCGACGGCGACAGGCGAGGCGGTGACGGTGGCGGCTTATTATCCGCCGGCCATCACGGCGTCTATGGCAGCGCGGTGCGCCGCGGACGGCACAGAGAAGGACGACGGGGCGTATCTGAAGGTGAAGTGCGCGGCACAGTGCGCCGATGTGCAGGGGCACAATACGGTGGTCCTGCGGGCGCGCTTCCGGCCCGTGGGCAGCGCGTGGAGCGGCTATACAGCGCTGCTGCCGGGGGCAGAGCAGCTGCTGGGCGGCGGGCTGGACAGCGGGACCTCCTATGAGGTGGAGCTGAGCGCGGAGGACACGGTGGGGAACGTGCGGGTGGTGCGGTATACGGCGGCCACCAGCCGGGTGACGCTGCATCTGCGCGCCGGCGGAATGGGCGCGGCCTTCGGCAAATACGCGGAGCAGGAGGCGTTGGAGTGCGTGTGGCCGGCGGTGTTTTACGGGGATGTGGCGGTATCCGGTGCGCTGACGGTGAACGGACAGACAGTGGAGGCGATGCTGTTCCCGGTGGGCAGCGTGCGCCTGACAGACAGCCCTGCGGCGCCGGAGACACCGGCAGGTGCGGTATGGGAGAGCGTGGAGACAGGCATCGCCGGCGTGTATGGCTGGCGGCGCACGACATGACGAGGAGGAGAGAGGCATGGCATCGACGTATACGATGGTGGCATACGGTTCACAGGGCAGCGCGGTGCGGCAGCTGCAGAATGAATTGAACAAGCGGGGGTATAGTCTGGACCAGGATGGTATCTTCGGCAAGAAGACGAGAGCCGCGGTACGGGACTATCAGAAGAAGAACGGACTGACGATGGTGGACGGCATTGCCGGCGATGAGACGTGGGGGAGCCTGCTGTCCGCGCCTACGGCGGCGGAGCAGGCGGCGCAGGCCGCTGCGGCAGCAGAGGCGGCGGCACCCAGGGCGGAGGTCACGGCGGGCACGGCGCGGCGTCTGCAGGAGCTGGAGAGGGGCTATACGCCGTCGGACGAGGTGACGGCGGCGCAGGCCTACCGGGACAGCGTGGCGGCGTTGGAGCCGGAGGCGTACCGGTCCCGGTTCGAGGAGCGTTTGCAGGCGCTGTATGACCAGATCGCGGGGCGTGAGGCCTTTGACTACGATCCGAAGGAGGACGAGTCGTACCAGCGGTACGCCAGACTGTATGCCGCCCGCGGCGCGGCGGCCATGGAGGACACGCTGGGCAAGGCGGCGGCGCTGACTGGCGGGTATGCCTCCAGCTACGCCCAGAGCGCGGGGCAGCAGGCGTACAACGGCTATTTGCAGGAGCTGGCAGCGCTGGTGCCGGAGCTGCGACAGGCGGCGCTGGCGGAGTATCAGCAGGAGGGCAAGGCACTGCAGAACCAGTATAGTATGCTGGACGCGCAGGAAAAGGCGGACTATGACCGCTGGCAGGAGGCGCGTGGCGACTGGCAGAAGCAGCTGGAGGCGGCTCAGGCGGCGTATGAGGACGCGGGCAGCCGGGATCAGAGACTGTATCAGGCGCTGCTGGCACATTTTTCCGACAAAGCGGAGCAGGAGAGGAAACTTTCCGCCTCCGGCGTCCGTCTTACAGATAGTGGAGATACCGGCAGCAGGGGCGAGAGCCTGAGCTCTACGGCGGCGGAGAGCCTGCAGCGGGCTGTGGTGAACTATCTGAAGCGGGGCAACGGCGATCTGGCCCAGGCACTGGCGGCGCAGTATACGGCCCGCATGACACCGGCGCAGCGGCAGCGGTTCGAGAAGCTGCTGGGCCAGTACGGCATGACGCTGGCATAAGGGTCGGATAGGGGAAAAGTGCTTGCAATCAGGGGCACTGTATGGTATCATATCAAAGTATATTGCGATGCGGCGGACACGCCGCAGCGGCTCGAGAGGAAGAGAGGAGCCGCGGGAAGGAGCAGCAATGGAGAAGATGAAGAAGCACTTTTTACGCCGAATGGCGCTTGTGATGGCGCTGCTGACACTGGGCTCTGCCGTGCTGGTGGGCTGCGGCGAGCAGAAGGAACCGGAGGTGGACCCCAAGGACGAGGAGGTCATCGTGGAGCCGGAGCCCATCCAGCTGCCGGACGGCGTCAGCTTTGACGAGAAGAAGTACCCGGACGTGTTCGGGTTCATTCAGGTGCCAAATGCCACCCAGTGCGCCATCAGCAAGGGACACTATCTGGCGCAGAGCCCCAAGTCCACCAAGAGCAGCACCGGGTATGACGACGATTATTATCTGAACCGCGACCTGGACCGCGTGACCAACAAGGCGGGTTCTCTGTATATCCAGTCCCACTATAACAAGGCAGACCTGAGCGATCCCGTGACGGTGATCTATGGCCACAACATGGCCAACCGGACCATGTTCGGCGGTTTGCAGAGCTACGGCGAGACGCTGAAGTTCGACGACAACGCCGTGCTGTACATCTATCAGCCGGGCCGTCAGCTGACCTATAAGTTCTTCGCATGCATCCCCTATGATACCAGCCACATCCTGTACTACCACGACTTCAAGGACGAGAAGGTGTTTAACGCATTCTTTGAGGCGCTGGGCAAGGCGGCCAGCGATCCTAAGTACAAGAGCGACACCAACCAGAACGCCTTTTACAGTGCCGAGGGCTGCGTGAATGTGGACAAGACCAACCTGCCCCAGGCGGGCGACAAGGTGGTGGTGCTGTCCGTGTGCAAGAACGGCGACGATCATCACCGCTATCTGCTGATGGCAAAGCTGGTGGAGGACTCCGCCGCGCCCATCACCATGACCCGCGGTGAGGCCGAGGCTGCCGGTATCCCGGCGGACCGCATCCAGGACAAGGCAGCGGCAGACGCCGCGGCCGCTGCCGCGAATGTCTCCGCGGTGGAGGATGCTGCCGCCAATAAGACCGATGCTGCCAGCAAGACGGATACGGCCAAGACGGAGCACAAGGGCTGAGTCGGACCTGAAAAACAAAAACCTCCCGGACTGTGTGGTCCGGGAGGTTTTTCGGTATGCTTTCAGAGGGCGCCGCCGTCGGTCTGCGTCAGCAGATCGGCCAGGGAGACGCTGTCCAGATAGTCGTTGATGATGGTGTCCAGCTTTTCCCACATGGGGAGCGTGGTGCAGTGACCGGCGCGGGGGCAGGTGTTTTCGTCGCCCTCCAAGCAGGTGACGGGGGCCAGAGAACCCTCGGTCAGCCGCAGGATCTGGCCCACGGAATAGTCGGCGGCGGGGCGGTTCAGGCGGTAGCCGCCGCCCTTGCCACGAAGGCCATCCACCAGGCCGGCCTTGGACAGCACGGAAATGATGCTCTCCAGATATTTTTCAGAGATGCCCTGCCGTTCGGCAATGGCGGGCAGGGGGAGATAGGCGGCGCTGTCGTCCTGAGCCAGCTCAAGCATGACCCGGAGGGCGTAACGGCCTTTGGTAGATACGAGCATGGGAAGACCTCCCTTATGTTAGTAAACATAGTATAGCACTATGTTTATGCGATTGCAAGGGGAAAACGCTCACATATAGTGGTACTTATTCCGCTTGAGCACCAGAAAGACGCCGGAGATGATAAAGGCAAAGATCTCGGCGGCGGTGATGGCCCACCAGATACCGTCCACGCCCAGAAGTATGGGCAGGACGACGACGGAGCCGGCTTGGAACACAAGCGTCCGCAGAAAGGAGATGGCAGCGGAGACGGCACCGTTGTTCAGGGCGGTGAAGAAGCCGGAGGTAAAGATGTTGAAGCCTGCCAGTAGGAACGACCAGCAGAACAGCCGGAAGGCATGGGTGGTCAGAGCGTAGAGGCTGGCATCGTAGCCCACAAACAGCCGGGACAAGGGGGCGGCCAGCACACGGGCCAGGACCGTCAGGGTCACGCCGCCGATGGCCATCAGCAGGGCGCTTTTCCGCAGGAGGTTTTTCAGCTCACTGTGGTGCTGCGCGCCGTAGTGGAAGCTGACCACCGGCGCGCTGCCGATGGAGTAGCCGATGAAGATGGCTACGAAGATGAACTGGACGTACATCAGAACGCCGTAGGCGGAGACGCCGTCCTCGCCGATCAGGCGCATGAGCTGGAAATTGTAGAGCATACCTACCAGGGAGGAGGAGATGTTGCTCATCAGCTCGGAGGAGCCGTTGCCGCAGGATTGGAGAATGGGGCGCAGACGCAGGGCGGCGGGCCGCAGGCGCAGCAGGCTGGTGTTGGGCCGCAGGAAGTAGATCAGGGGCAGTACGCCGCCTACACACTGGCTCAGACCGGTGGCGATGGCCGCGCCGGCCACACCCCAGTTAAAAACGGCGATGAAGAGCGCGTCCAGCACCATGTTGGTGATGCCGGCGGCCACGGTGACGAAAAGGCCCAGGCGGGGCTTTTCGGCGGCGATGAAGAAGCTCTGGAACACATTTTGCAGCATGAAGGCGAAGGTGAAGCCGGTGACGATGCGGCCATAGAGAATGCAGTCGGCCATCATGGCGTCAGACGCGCCCAGCAGACGGGACACGGCGGGCATGGTGAGGATGCCCACGGCGGACAGCACTGCGCCCAACAGCAGTGTGAACAGTACCAGCATGGAGAAGGTGCGGTGGGCCTCGTCCTGCTTGCCCTCGCCCAGCAGCTTGGACACCAGGGCGGTGCCTCCGGTGCCGATCATAAAGCCCATGCCGCCCAGGATCATCACGAAGGGCATGACCAGGTTTACGGCGGCAAAGGGCGTTTTACCCACGAAATTGGAGACGAACAGACCATCCACCACGCCGTAGATGGACGTGAAGACCATCATGCAGATAGAGGGAAGCGTGAAGCGCAGCAGCTTGCCATACGTGAAATGGTCGGAGAGACGGATGGATTGCTTTGCCATGGGGGCCTCCTATCGAAAAAAGTAGCTCCATCATAAAGATGGAGCTAAATCATCCCACCAAACGGTGGAGTTTGAACTTGGTGACCCGTACCGGATTCGAACCGATGTTAAAGGCGTGAGAGGCCTCTGTCTTAACCACTTGACCAACGGGCCGTATAGAAAATCACCGGCGGTCGGGTCGGTGATTTGCTATTACTGGTACACCTTCAGGGACTCGAACCCTGGACACCCTGATTAAGAGTCAGGTGCTCTACCAACTGAGCTAAAGGTGCATATCCTGTTAACGGTGTTATTATAGTCGATGTGCACCGATATTGCAAGCTTTTTTTGCGAAAAGAACAGGATTTCTTTGAAATCAGGGAGAGAGCCGGAAAAGCGGGGGCTTTTCCGGCTCTCTGCGGGAAAGGAAAGAAGAACTGTCAGTTTTTCCACTCCACATACAGCTCGCGGACGGCGTTGTCGTCGGCGGGTTTGGCGGGGGCGGCCGCGGGAGCTGCGGGCGCCTCGGCAGCGGGGTGGTCACGCTTTTCGATGAACTTGGGCGCCACCTGGGGGAACAGCGCCAGGCTCAGCACATCCTCGTCGGACTTGGCCAGACTCTTGAACTCCTCGCGGTACTTCTCCAGCTCCGGCTCCAGCAAATCGGCGGGACGGCAGGTGATGACATCCTCAGGGGCGATGCCCGCCTTGGAGCGGACCTCCTCGTTGACCTCGCCGGGCAGCTTGCCGTATTCACCCTTGAGCATGGCGCGGGACTCCTTGGGGAACGTCTTGTAGCGCTCGCCCATGATGACGTTCATCACAGCCTGGGTGCCCACGATCTGGGAGGAGGGCGTTACCAGCGGGGGATAGCCGAAGTCCTTGCGGACGCGGGGGATCTCGGCCAGCACGTCGTAGTACTTGTCCTCCTTCCCGGCCTGCTTCAGCTGGGAGATGAGGTTGGAGAGCATACCGCCGGGCACCTGATACAGCAGGGTATTGGTGTCCACGCGGAGGACCTTGGGGTCCAGGATACCGGCATCCTGCAGCCGCTGGGCGACCTTGCGGAAGTGAGCGGCCACGGGGGACATCTTTTCCAGGCTCAGGCCGGTGTCACGGACGGTGCCCTGCAGCGTGGCCACCAGGGACTCGGTGGCGGGCTGGCTGGTGCCATTGGCCATGGGGCTCAGCGCGGTGTCCACGATGTCCACACCGGCATAGGCCGCCATCAGCAGCGTCATATCGCCGGTGCCGGAGGTGTTGTGGGTGTGCAGGTGGATGGGGACGGAGACCGTCTCCTTCAGTGCCTTGACCAGAGAATAGGCCTCCATGGGCAGCAGCAGGTTGGCCATGTCCTTGATGCAGATGGCGTCCGCGCCCATGCCCTCCAGCTCCTTGGCCAGCTTGACGAAGTAGGCCTCGTTGTGGATGGGAGAGATGGTATAGCTGAGGGTGGCCTCCACCTGTCCGCCGTATTTTTTGGTGGACTTGATGGCCTGCTCCAGGTTGCGCACGTCGTTCAGCGCGTCGAAAATGCGGATGATGTCGATACCGTTTTCGATGGACTTGGCGCAGAAGGCGTCCACCACATCGTCGGCATAGTGCTTGTAGCCCAGAATATTCTGGCCACGGAAGAGCATTTGCAGCTTCGTGTTCTTCACATGCTTGCGGATGGTACGCAGGCGCTCCCACGGATCCTCGTTCAAAAAGCGCATACAGGCGTCGAAGGTGGCGCCGCCCCAGCACTCCAGAGAGTAGTAGCCGATGGCGTCCAGCTGCTCCAGTGCGGGCAGCATATCCTCGATGGTCATGCGGGTGGCCGCTTGGGACTGGTGCGCGTCGCGGAGGATGGTATCGGTGATGAGCAGGGGCTTGTTAGACAGAAATTCCATAGTTACCTCCTATTAACCGAACAGGGAGATCAGCACGCCCGCGGCGATGGCCGAGCCGATGACGCCGGCCACGTTGGGGCCCATGGCGTGCATCAGCAGGAAGTTGCCGGGGTTTTCCGCCTGGCCGACCTTCTGGCTGACACGGGCGGCCATAGGTACGGCGGACACACCGGCAGAGCCGATGAGGGGATTGATCTTCTCCTTGAGGAACAGGTTCATGAACTTGGCCAGCAGCACGCCGCCGGCGGTGCCGAAGCCGAAGGCCACCACGCCCATAAGCATGATGCCCAGCGTCTTGGGGCTGAGGAAGGTAGCGCCGGTAGCGGTGGCGCCTACGCTGATACCCAGGAAGATGGTGACGATGTTCATCAGTTCGTTCTGCATGGTCTTGCTGAGGCGATCCAGCACACCGCACTCCTTGGCCAGGTTGCCCAGCATCAGGCAGGCGATCAGCGGCGCGGCGGAGGGGACCAGCAGGGCCACGAACACCGTGACCACGATGGGGAAGAAGATCTTTTCCTTCTTGCTGACCTCACGCAGGGGCTTCATGACGATCTGGCGCTCCTCCTTGGTGGTCAGCGCCTTCATAATGGGCGGTTGGATGACGGGCACCAGCGCCATGTAGGAATACGCCGACACGGCGATGGGGCCCAGCAGGGCCGGGGCCAACAGGGCGGTGACGAAGATGGCCGTGGGGCCGTCCGCGCCGCCGATGATACCCACGGAGGAGGCCTCCGCGCCGGTGAAGCCCAGCAGGCGGCAGCCAACGTAAGTGAGGAAAATGCCCAGCTGGGCGGCAGCGCCCAGCAGCAGGCTCTTGGGGTTGGCGATCAGGGGGCCAAAGTCGGTCATGGCGCCCACGCCCATGAAAATAAGGCAGGGATAGATGCCCAGCTTGATACCCAGGTACAGCACATCGATCAGACCGACGCTGACAGTGACATTGCTGAGGGTCATGCCATAGGAGGCAAGGTACTGCTCGGCAGTTACCAGGGCGTCCAGCTGGTTGGACAGCGTGCCCACGGCCTCGGAGCCGCTGGCGGCAAGCTGTGCCATCAGGTTATCGAGCACACCGGGGTCGAACGTACTCTGCGCCGCCGTCATCAGGGAGTCGGCGTAAGGCTGGAGCATATCGGCAGATACGCCGTTTGCCAGCATTTCCGAGAGGAACTGTGCCGTGATGGGCTCGCCGCCGAACAGGTCCCAGTGGACATGACCGCCGGCGAACAGGATCTCGTGGAACATCTCCGCGCCGGGCAGGTTCGTCACCAGCATACCGAATGCGATGGGTACCAGCAGCAGCGGCTCAAACTTCTTGACGATACCCAGAAACAGCAGCACAACGGCAATGACCAGCATAATGGCACTCTTCCAGTTGTCGCCCTGGAAAAACTGGTAAAAGCCGGTGCTCACAAAGAAATTGGCAATAGCTTCCATGTGCAGTCCTCCGGCGTCAGCCGATGGTGCACAGCAGCGCGCCGGACTCCACGGCGGCGCCCTTGGTCACAGACACGGAGGTAACGGTGCCGTCGCAGGGAGCCATGATCTCGTTCTCCATCTTCATGGCCTCCAGGATCATCAGCACGTCGCCCTTCTTGACGGCGCTGCCGTTGGACACGTTCACCGCCAGAATGTTGCCGGGCATGGGAGCGCAGACCTTTTCGCCGCCGGCAGGGGCTGCGGCGGGGGCGGGAGCGGGAGCAGCCGCAGGGGTGGCCACGGAGGCAGCGGGAGCTGCGCCGGTGATCTCCTCCAGCTCGACTTCATACACGGTACCGTTGACATTGACTCTGTACTTTTTCATGGTGAAATCCTCCTCACACATTACACTTTCTTCATGGATACGATACGGATGGCGGAGACATCGGTCCCCATGTCCTCGGCGATGGCAGCGGCTACGGCGGCCATCATCGCGGGGGTGACGGCGCCAGGTGCGGGCATGGCGGCGGGAGCCGCCGGCATCTGGGGCACGGTCTTGGGTGCGGAGGTGCGGGCACATACCCAGCTCATCAGTGTGACCAGCAGTATGATGCACAGCAGCCCGGCAAACACCGTTCCCAGGCCCATCAGCACGACGAACAGGTTGGAATATTCAGGCATGGTTTGGATCTCCTCCCATACTAATATAGATTACCCACATTGTACCAAACATTTGGTAGTAATGCAATCCGAAAACGGCTAAAACTGCAAAATTGTGAGAAGTCCTAAAAAATTTTTTGGTTCATTGACGGAATACACAAACCACAGGGAAACGACCTTTCCTTGGAAGAAAATACTTTCCATCCGCTATTGTCTGTGCTATACTGTGTTTCTATTCCGAAAGCAGGGGAGGCGCGGCTATGCGGTACGAAAATGTGGTGCAGGGCCGCTTTCTCTCGCGCCCCAATCGCTTCATTGCGCTGGTGGAGCTGGACGGCGCCGAGACGGTCTGCCATGTGAAGAACACCGGACGCTGTCGTGAACTGCTGGTACCGGGGGCTGAGGTGTATCTGGTGCCGGGTGTCACGCCGGGGCGTAGGACACCCTACGATCTTGTCGCGGTGAATAAGGGCGGCAGGCTGATCAACATGGACGCCCAGGCACCGAACCGGGCGTTTGCGGAGTTTGCACGGACCTTCGACCCGCAGGCCGAGAGCATCCGGCCGGAGTTTCGCTTTGGCGAGTCGCGGCTTGATTTCTGCTTGACGCGGCCCGACGGGCTGCACCTGGTGGAGGTCAAGGTGGTCACGCTGGAGCAGGGCGGCCACGCCCGCTTCCCGGATGCACCTACGGAGCGGGGCGTGAAGCACGTGCATGAATTGATACGCGCTGTGGAGCAGGGCTGCCGGGCTACGGCCTTCTTCGTCATCCAGATGGCGGAGGTCGTTGATTTTGCGCCCAACGATGATACACATCCCGCATTCGGCGCGGCCCTGCGGCAGGCGCGCGAGGCGGGGGTCAGCATTGCCGCTTACAGCTGCCGTATTGCGCCGGACGCCATGTATATCGATCACCCTGTGCCGGTGGTTTTGTGAGGAGAGTGTCCGTATGACATTGCTGGAGATATTCCTGATCGGCATCGGTTTGAGTATGGATGCCTTTGCCGTGGCGATATGCAAGGGACTGGCCATGCCGGACAAGGTGCATAAGAGGAGCGCGTTTCTCATCGCCCTGTATTTCGGCGTATTTCAGGCGGTCATGCCGACGCTGGGCTGGCTGCTGGGCTCACAGTTTGCCCATTATGTGACGCGGTTCGCGCCCTGGATCGCCTTCGTGCTTCTGGCATGGATCGGCGGGAACATGATTCGGGAGAGCCGCGCTGAGGAAGAGGAGGACGAGCAGCCCTCCGACGGGCAGGTGAAGCACAAAGAGCTGCTGGTGCTGGCCGTGGCCACCAGCATTGACGCCCTGGCCGTGGGCGTCACGTTTTCCATGGTGGAGCTGTCCGTGTCCATCTGGCTGGCCGTCTGTCTTATCGGCTGCACCACGTTCCTGATATCCCTGGGCGGTGTGTATGTGGGCAATGTGTTCGGCGCAAAGTACAAGAATAAGGCTGAATTCGTGGGAGGCACTATCCTGATTCTGATAGGTGTGAAGATCATTCTGGAGCATTTTGGCGTGCTGTAAAAAGATTCCCCGGCGATGTATATCGCCGGGGAATCTTTTTACAGATGTGCGAGCAGATCCATAGTAATGCGGGCGGTGATTCCCCACAGGTGGTAAGGCAGGCCGTGATACACCGGGACCTCCAGCCGCCAGGGACGCCAGGGGTAGTCCGCAGGGACGCCGGCATCCGCATAGGGAAAATCCGGGGCCTCCACTGGCTGCCGGTACAGGTAGACCTCCGGCGGATGCGCCTTCAACTCCCGAAGGGGCAGCAGGAAGGTGCCGGCTACCTCATCCGGCGCGGGGCGCATGGCTGCCAGTGCCGCAGGGTCCACCTCGCCCAGCACGGGCCGCAGCAGACTGCCCGCACGGATGTGGATGAAGTCCATTTCGCCGATCACGGTCACAGCGCTTTCCGGGATGCCAAGCTCCTCCCAGGTCTCCCGCAGGGCGCACTGGATGGCCGTTTCCCCCGCCTCGCGCTTGCCGCCTGGGAAGCACACCTCACCCGGCTGCCGGACGCTGGCGGAGCGTATCTCGTACAGCAGGCAGTATTCGCCGTCCTGACGGACCAGGGGGACCAGCACGGCGGAGCCGCCTCTCTCGCCCATCAGCGTGGGCGTATGCGCCGCGTAGTAGCCGCGCAGGGGGGAAATATCCATGATCGGGCCTCCTCTCGGTCAAAAGCGGTGCTTGTCCGCATTGTTTTTATCGATGTGTGGTTGTATCGCAGAGCGGCCTGCGAAAAAAGACGTCCCCGCCTTGCGGCGGGGACGCGTAATGCGCGGTAGATCCTCAGCAGCTGCACCCGCAGCCGCCGTTATTGCCGCCGCAGCCGCAGCCATTGCCGCAGCCGTTGCCGCAGAACAGGAACAGCAGGATGATGGCGATGATGATCCAGCAGCAGCTGCTGCCGCCAAAGCAGGAATTCTGATTACACATACCGTAACCTCCTATGAAAATTTGACCGCCACATCGGTCTCATTCTCATAGTATGCCAGCTGCGGTAAAGTGTGCGCCTCAGAGCTGCGAGATGCGATAGCTGAGCGTCAGCAGGGTGTCCACAAAGTGGATGTCCTCGAAGAAAACGCCGTCCTCCTTGGTGGAGAGTTCCACATTGGTAAAATTCCAGAAGCCGCGCACACCCAGACCGATCAAACGGTCCGCCAGCGGCTGGGCTACATTCTGCGGGACGGTCAGGACCGCCACGTTGGGGTGATAGTTGGCGACATATTCCTCCAGCTCATCCATCGAGTGGACCGAGACACCGCGGATCTCCGTGCCGATCAGCGCGGGGGAGACATCAAAAGCGGAGTCGATCCGGAAACCGACCTTATCAAAATCAAAATTCTGCAGCAGGGCGTGACCCAGATGGCCCACACCGATCACAATGATGCGGTGGCCGCTGTCTATACCCAGGATGTGGCCGATCTCCGCACGCAGCTCGGCTACATTGTAGCCGTAACCCTGCTGGCCGAACTCACCAAAGCAGCTCAGGTCCTGCCGGATCTGGGAGGCGGTGATGTCCATCTTGGCGCCCAGAGAGTTGGAGCTGATACGCACCACGCCTTTGTTGTACAGATCGTCCAGATACCGATAGTACCGGGGAAGACGATGAATGACAGCATCGGAGATTTTTTGCTTCTTCATAGAAAAACCTTCTTTTGTGTGGAATGCGGCGCACAGCGCTCGATGTATTGTGGCTATTTTACAACAAGTATGCGAAGTTGTCAACTTTTTTAACAAAGTGAAGCGAAAAATTTTCTTTACTTTGCGCCGGGAAGGTGGTATAGTAGTGAAGCTGTAAGTTGATAAAACAGAATATGCGCCCGTAGCTCAGATGGATAGAGCGTTAGACTCCGACTCTAAAGGCCGCTGGTTCGAATCC